>ERZ1673693.156-NODE-156-length-99276-cov-17.095262_pt1 | contig 99276 bp, 83 predicted proteins | sample MGYA00580223_ERZ1673693 | MGnify/ENA primary metagenome ERZ1673693 (study PRJEB41218, sample SAMN15661741) | gut metagenome | host: Homo sapiens | place: Canada: London | collected 2015-08-20/2019-03-30 | study: EMG produced TPA metagenomics assembly of...
TCCAGCTGAGCTACCAACGCATACGTTCCGTTCGGAACATGATGTATTTTATCACGAAGAGCGGGGTTTGTCAACAGCTTTTTTAAAATATTTTTATATTTTCCAAAAAAGAACGTCTTTTCTTTGATTTTACTGCGGCTTTTCTGTAATTCTTCTGCCACATCGGCGCAAAAAGCGGCTTCTACGGCCGCTTTTTGCCCGCCGGGCGGGGGAGAGTGGGCGTGGCGCTCAGTCCTCCTGCGCCAGCTGGCGGGCGATCTTTACACCGGTGGGGGTGGCGGCAAGACCGCCCTGACCGGTCTCGCGCAGGTCGGGGGAGAGCAGACTGCCCACGCGGCCCATGGCGTCGATGACCTCGTCGCAGGGGATGGCGTAGTCCACCCCCGCCAGCGCCATGTTGGCGCAGGAGACCGCGTTCACCGCGCCCACCACGTTGCGCTTGATGCAGGGCACTTCCACCAGACCCGCCACGGGGTCGCAGACCAGACCCAGCAGGTTGCCCAGTGCCATAGCGGCGGCAGCGGCGCACTGCTCCGGGGTGCCGCCCTTCAGGTTACACAGGGCGGCGGCGGCCATGGCGCTGGCTGCGCCTACCTCGGCCTGACAGCCGCCCTCTGCGCCCGCCAGCGTGGCGCGGGCGGCGATGACCTGCCCGAAGCCTGCCGCCACATACAGCGCATCGCAGACGGCGTCCTCGTCTGCCTGCCCGGCGCGGGCCAGTGGCAGCAGCACCGCCGGCAGCACCCCGCAGCTGCCCGCCGTGGGCGCGGCTACGATGCGCTTCATGCAGGCGTTGCACTCGGCGGTCTTTAGGGCCTCTGCCGTGACGGCGGCCAGATAATCATCGCCCAGCAGGCGTCCCTGCTGCCACGCCTGCTCCACCTTGGCGGCATCGCCGCCGGAAAGGCCGCTGCGGCTGCGCTGCGTGGGGTCGTATTCCTGACTGGTGGCCTGCATCACCTGCCACAAATGCCGCATGGCGGCGCGACTGTGCGCCTCGGTCAGGCGGCTCTCCTCCAAATCGCTGCGCAGCACCGCTTCTGCCAGCGTGATCTTCTGGCTGCGGGCAGCAGCCAGCATCTCTTCACAGGACAAAAATGCCATGGCTCATTCCTCCGTTTCTTCCGGCTCGTCCACGTTCAGGCAGGTCACCTTCAGCAGACCCGGCATCACCGCCAGCTGCCGCTCCAGCGCGTGAGGGATGTGGGAGTCGCACTCCAGCACCATCACCGCATAGCCGCCCGCAGCGGCGCGGAACACCTGCATGGACGCGATATTGATGCGCCGCAGTGCCAGCGCCATGGTCACCTCGGCAATGCAGCCGGGGGTGTCCTCGTTGTGGATAATGAGGGTGTTGCTGTCACCGCCGAAATCCGCCGGGACGCCGTCAATTTCCGTGACGCGGATGCGTCCGCCGCCCACCGACGCCGCCTTGAGCGAAAGCTGCCGCCCGGTGCGGCTGGTCAGGGTGAGCACGGCGGTGTTGGGGTGGGCAGAGCGCAGCTCTACCGGGTGGATGCTGAACTGCATCCCCCGCTGCGCGGCCAGCGCAAAGCTGTCCGGCAGGCGGGGGTCGTCCGGGCGCAGGCCCAGCAGCCCCGCCACCAATGCGCGGTCGGTGCCGTGCCCCTTGCCGGTGGTGGCAAAGCTGCCGTACAGGCCAATGTCTGCCTGCGCCGGTACCTCGCCCAGAAGCTTTTGTGCAGTATAGCCGATCTTTGCCGCACCGGCGGTGTGGCTGGAAGAGGGTCCGATCATCACCGGGCCCAAAACATCAAATAATCGCATAGGGGACAGCCTTCCTTTCCTGAGGGTTTTCCCACTTTTGCGCGGCAGCTGCTGCCGCAAAACGCGCTTTTTTCCTGCTTAAATGGACTAAAATTGCCAAAACGGCACATTTTTATCAAGTTTATTATACCGCTTTTGCTGCACTTGTGCTATAATAACTTTATTAATGTTTGAAAATGTCCCCAAAATGGCGTTCTGGCTGCTGCCTTGCAGCGCCGCCCCGCCGCCAAGGGAACAACACGGAGGGTAGATCCTATGAAACTGGTAAGCGTGGAAACTCCTGAAAAGAGTGTCTGCAAAATGACCTTCAGCGCTACGGCTGAGGAACTGGAGGCCGCCTCCAATGCGGTCTATGAGCGCACCCGCGCCACTTATACCATCAAGGGCTTCCAGAAGGGCGAGGCCGACCGCGCACAGATCGAGGCTGACCGCGGCGAGCACACCTTCTGGTACGATGCCATCAACGACCTGATGGATCAGGATGTGCCTGCTTTGTACGAGGCTGCTTTAAAGGAACACGGCTTTGCACCGGTAGATGATCCCAGCTACGATCTGGTAAGCGTGAAAAAGGACGAGGGCTTTGTGGCTACCGCCACCGTGGCGCTGCAGCCCGAGCTGAAGCTGACCAAGACCACCGGCTTTACCACCCAGTGCGTCACCCCGGAGGTGACCGACAAGGAGATCGACACGGTGCTGGAGCGCCGCCGCAACTACGCCGCAGAGCTGGTGCCCCACAAGGGCCCCGCTGTAAAGGGCAACGTGGTGCACATGGACTTTGAGGGTCTTCTGGACGGTGTGGCCTTTAAGGGCGGCACGGCAAAGGACCAGTCGGTGCAGCTGGGCAGCGGCCGCATGATCCCCGGTTTCGAGGATGGCATTCTGGGCCACAAGGCAGGGGACGAGTTCGAGATCAACGTCACCTTCCCCCAGAACTACCCCAACAAGGAGCTGGCCGGCAAGCCTGTCGTGTTCAAGATCAAGCTGCATGACGTGTGCGTGCGTCAGCTGCCTGCCCTGAACAGCGATTTCGCCAAGAAGATGGGCAAGGAGACCATGGAGGAGTACCGCGCTTTCGTGAAGCAGCAGCTGTTCGACGGCCGCCACGGCGGTGCGCTGAACCATGCCAAGGACATGATCCTTGGTCAGCTGGCTGATGCCGCAGAGGGCGAGATCCCCAGCATTCTAGTGGAAAACGCCTACCAGCAGCAGATGCAGGTCATCCAGCAGCAGCTGCAGATGCAGCGCATGAGCCTGACCACCTACCTGAGCCAGATCCATGAGACCCGCGAGAGCTTTACTGCCAAGGTGCGTGCCGCCGCAGAGAAGAACACCCGCGCCCGCATGGCACTGCTGCAGATCGCACAGCAGGAGAACCTGCTGCCCACTGACGAGGAGATCGACAAGCAGCTGGCTGAGCGCGCCGAAAAGACCAAAAAGACGGTGGAAGAGATCAAGGCTGGCACCGATATCGCTGCTCTGCGCCGCAACGAGGGCATCCGCAAGGCTGCCGACTGGGTCATCGACCACTCCACCATTGAGGAAAAGGTAGAGAGCAAGTAAGCGCTGACGGTTTGGAATGCGCTCCGCTTTGCTTTGCGCACACACAGCGGAATTATTATTTTTAATAGAGCAATGCCGGGCGGTCTGCGGACTGCCCGGCATTGCATTTTCACGGGAAAGGCCGTAAAGGAGAACTGCATTCCCTTCTGTGAAAAATGAACCGGAAAAATCCGCAGATTTTCCCGGTTCTCAAATTTAAAATTGTTTTTCCTCTATGGATGCGCAGAGCAGCGCGGCGCGCATTTAAATCGTTTTTCAGGTCAAGAGATTAAAGCCCATGATGACCACGCCCAGCACTACCAGCACGACGCCGGTGGCGCGGTTCAGGGTCTTGGGGGCGGCCTTGTTGGCAAACACGGCGGCAATGCGCGCCCACAGCAGGGTGAACACCACGCACAGCGCCCATACCAGCCAATCGGGCGTGCCGCCGATCATAAAGTGGGACACCGCACCGGTCAGGGCGGTAAAGGTCATGATGAACACGCTGGTGCCCACGGCAGTTTTCAGCTCGTACCCCAGCACGCTGGTGAGGATGAGCAGCATCATCATGCCGCCGCCCGCACCGATAAAGCCGCAGATGAAGCCAATAAGCACGCCGCACACCACCGACTGCACCGCGCGCTTTTGTGCGCTGACCCCCTGCATGGCTTCCTTGGTGGTCATTACCGGGCGCAGGATGAACTTGACGCCCAGCAAAAAGGTCATGAACACCGAGAAGCCGCCCATGGTGGCGGAGGGCACCTTGCTGGCCACCCAGCTGCCCACCACCGTAAAGGTAAGCACGCTTGCCATCATGATCAGGCCGTTTTTGATATCCAGATTCTTGTTTTTATGGTAGGTATAGGCAGACACCGCACTGGCCAGCACATCCGAGGAAAGGGCAATGCCCACGGCCATGTAGGGGTCCATGTGCAGGAAGGTGATGAGCATGGGGCTGATGACCGCCGCCGCGCTCATACCGGCAAAGCCGGTGCCAAGGCCGGCACCCATGCCGGCAAAAAAGGTGACAAGCACCGTAAACAGCAAGTACATTTTATCCATTCTCCTTTAAGATCTCGTCCAGATTTTTCCCGATGACCTCCATGGTGCGGAAAAACGCCTCCCGGGTGGCGGCATCGGTGTTTTGCAGCAGACGGGCAAAAAAGCGCTCCTGCACCTCGCGCCCCCGTGCGATGACCGGCTGCGCCTTTTCGGTGCACAGCAGCTGGGTCTTGCGGCGGTCGCCCGCCACGGCGCGGCGCTCCAGATACCCCTCCTGCACCAGACGATCCACGTTTACCGACACAAGGTTCGCCTTGATCTTGCGGATCTCCACGATATCCCGGGCGGTGGTGCAGTCCGGGTTGTTGGCCAGAAACATCAGGATGTCAAAAGCGGTCTGAGGCAGCTTGAGTTCCTGACACAGCGGCTTGCACATGGCATTGTAGGCCTGTGCAGTCTTGAAGCTGATCTCTATGGTAGGGTTCATGGGGCGCTCCTTTTGTTCTTATATGGATAGTTCATTTTTGAAGTATTATAATGCAGATGAGGGGAGATGTCAAGAGAAAAGACGCTCCGCTGGGCCAGAGGCAGGGAGGGGTGTTCCGACTCCCCCCTCCCTACCTCTGGACTCCACCCACCCCGCAACGGGTCAAGGGCTGCACGCCCTTGACAATCCTAAAGAAGAAGTCGAAGCACAAAAAAGCTAGCGCTGCGCCAGTCGGCGCTAGCGCTTTAACGCTTTTTTCGCTTCTCCATCAATAGCCCCTCAGTCGCTGCGCGACAGCTCCCCCGAGGGGGAGCAAGCGCGGCAGCTGCCGTTTCCCGTTACGACCCCTCCCGTAAAAAAGGGTTTCAGGAAAGTCCACAGACTTTCCTGAAACCCAAAATTAAAAATATTCTTTCCGCTGATGATGCGCAAAGCAAAGCGGAGCGCATTCAAATCGTTTTTCTCAGAACACCGCCACGGCGACCAGACGCACCAGCAGGGCGCACAGCCATGCCACGACGCACTGGTTCACCACCATGATGGTTGCCCACTTGCCGCCAAGCTCCCGCTTGACCGAGGCCACCGCCGCGATGCAGGGGGTGTACAGCAGGCAGAACACCAGCAGCGGTGCGGCCTGTGCCGGGGTGAGGGCTGCGGTCAGGGCAGCGGTAGAGCCGAAGAGGATGAGCAGCGAGGACACCACGCTCTCCTTGGCCATAAAGCCGGAGATAAGAGCGGTGGAGATGCGCCAGTCCGCAAAGCCCAGCGGGGCAAACAGCGGGGCGATATCGCCTGCGATGCGCGCCAGAATGCTGGCCTGCGGGTCAGCAGTCAGCCGCAGCTGCAGGTCAAAGTTCTGCAGGAACCAGATGACGATGGTAGCGGCAAAGATGACCGTAAAGGCCTTCTGCAAGAAGTCCCGCGCCTTTTCCCACAGCAGCTGCGCCACGTTTTTCAGGCCGGGCAGGCGGTAGTTGGGCAGCTCCATGACAAAGGGCACGGCCTCGCCCTTGAACACGGTGCTCTTGAGCAGCAGCGCCGCCAGTACGCCCACCAAGATGCCGGTGAAGTACAGCAGCACCATCACAAGCCCCGCATATTGGGGGAAGAACGCCGCCGCAAACAGGCTGTAAATAGGCAGCTTTGCGGAGCAGCTCATGAACGGGGTGAGCAGAATGGTCATTTTGCGGTCGCGCTCCGAGGGCAGGGTGCGGCTTGCCATCACGCCGGGCACGGTGCAGCCAAAGCCGATGAGCATGGGCACGATGCTGCGGCCGGACAGGCCGATGCGGCGCAGCAGCTTATCCATCACAAAGGCGACACGCGCCATGTAGCCGGTATCCTCCAGCATGGAGAGGAAGAAGAACAGCACCACGATGATGGGCAGAAAGCTCAGCACGCTGCCCACGCCGGTAAAGATGCCGTCGATGACCAGCGAGTGCACCGCCGCGTTGACGTTCCAGTTGGTCAGAGCGGTGTCCACAACGCCGGTCAGGGCGTCGATGCCCATTTCCATGAGGTTCTGGAAGAACAGGCCGATGACGTTGAAGGTAAGGAAGAACACCAGACCCATGATGGCGATAAACGCCGGGATGGCGGTGTACTTGCCGGTAAGGAACTTGTCGATGCGGTTGGAGCGCAGCTGCTCCTTGCTTTCGTGGGGCTTGACCACCGTCTGCGCCACCAGCTCCTGAATAAAGGAGAACCGCATATCCGCAATGGCGGCGGCGCGGTCCAGCCCGCGCTCCTGCTCCATCTGCACGATGATATGTTCGATCATTTCTTTTTCGTTGGGGTCCAGCTTCAGCGCTTCCTCAATGCGGGGATCGCCCTCCACCAGCTTGGTGGCGGCAAAACGCACCGGAATGCCCGCCGCCTTGGCGTGATCCTCGATGAGGTGCAGGATGCCGTGGATGCAGCGGTGCACCGCGCCGCCGTGGTCATCCTCGCTGCAGAAATCCATGCGTCCGGGGCGCTCCTGATACTTTGCCACATGGACGGCGTGGTCTACCAGCTCGTCCACGCCCTCGTTCTTGGCAGCGGAGATGGGGATGACCGGGATGCCCAGCATGGCTTCCATCTTGTTGATGCGCACCGTGCCGCCATTGCCGCGCATTTCGTCCATCATGTTCAGCGCCAGCACCATGGGGATATCCAGCTCCATCAGCTGCATGGTCAGATAGAGGTTGCGCTCGATGTTGGTGGCGTCCACGATGTTGATGATGCCGGTGGGCTTTTCGCCGATGATGAACTGCCGGGTGACGATCTCCTCGCTGGAATAGGGGGACATGGAATAGATGCCCGGCAGGTCGGTGACCTCAGTCTCCGGGTGCCCCTTGATGGCACCGCTCTTGCGGTCCACCGTCACACCCGGAAAGTTGCCCACGTGCTGGTTGGAACCGGTGAGCTGGTTGAACAGGGTGGTCTTACCGCAGTTCTGGTTGCCCGCCAGCGCAAAGGTCAGGGTCTTATCCTCCGGCAGGGGATGCTCCCCCTCCTTGGTGTGGTACTTGCCGCCCTCGCCAAGACCCGGGTGCTCCACCATCTTTTCCGCCACCGGGGCGTGCACCGCCGGGGTCTTTTCGGTGGGGGTCACGGTGATCTGTGCCGCGTCGTCCAGACGCAGGGTCAGCTCATAGCCGTGGATGCGCAGCTCCATGGGGTCGCCCATAGGCGCCAGCTTTACCAGCGTGACCTCTGCCCCGGGGATCAGACCCATATCCAGAAAGTGCTGCCGCAGTGCGCCTGCACCGCCCACAGCATCCACTATGGCGCTTTTGCCGATCTGTAACTCTTTTAACGTCATATCTGTTGCCTTCTTTTATATGTACTGTTCTTGTGTGTTAGTCTGTGTTAACAAATGTAGTATAGGCTAACTGACAGCGGATGTCAATAGAGAATATAGACATAAAAAAAGCACCGCACACTCTCAGGCGAGAATATGCGGTGCTCCGGTTCAAATCATGATTACTTCACGGTGTGGTAGCCATCGGGGTTGTTCTTCTGCCAGTTCCAGCTGTCGGCGCACATCTCCTCGATGCCGTACTCAGCCACCCAGCCCAGCTCGTTCTTGGCCTTGGTGGGGTCGGCGTAGCACTCGGCGATATCACCGGGGCGGCGCGGGTCGATGACGTAGGGGATCTCCTTGCCGCAGGCCTTGGAGAAGGCGTGGATGACATCCAGCACGCTGTAACCCTTGCCGGTGCCCAGATTGCAGATGAAGAGGCCGCAGCCGGTCTCCAGCTTGCGGATGGCGCACACATGGCCCCGGGCCAGATCCACAACGTGGATGTAGTCACGCACACCGGTGCCGTCCGGGGTGGGGTAGTCGTTGCCAAAGACGTGCACCTTTTCCAGCTTGCCCACAGCCACCTTGGCAATGTAGGGCATCAGGTTGTTGGGGATGCCGTTGGGGTCCTCGCCGATCAGGCCGCTCTTGTGGGCGCCGATGGGGTTGAAGTAGCGCAGCAGCGCCACATTCAGGCTGGGGTCAGCCTTGCAGACGTCCTGCAGAATGCGCTCGGTGAAGGCCTTGGTGGTGCCGTAGGGGTTGGTGGTAGCGCCCACGGGGAAGTCCTCGGTGATGGGCACACTGGCGGGGTCGCCGTAGACGGTAGCGGAGGAGCTGAACACGAAGTTATGGCAATCATGATGGCGCATCACGTCCAGAATGACCAGCGTGCAGTTGAGGTTATTGTAGTAGTACTCGATGGGCTTGGACACGCTCTCGCCCACAGCCTTGTAGGCTGCAAACTGGATGACGGCGGTGATGTCCGGGCACTCGGAGAAGATCTTCTCCACATCCTCGCGGCGGGTCATGTCTGCCTTGTAGAAGCGGAAATCCTTGCCGGTGATCTGCTTGACCCGGTCCAGAACCACAGGAGAAGCATTATAATAGTTATCTGCCACCACGATATCGTAGCCAGCGTTCAACAGTTCGATGCAGGTGTGGCTGCCGATGTAGCCGGCACCGCCGGAAACCAAAATTGCCATAGCCGAGTACCTCTCTCACATAGTATTTCTTGCTTTTTCTCTTTGCGCCGGGCGCTGCCCGGTCTGCTTAAAGCATACCGCTTTTTGCCGCAGACTGCAAGGGGCGCTTTCTTTATTCAGATATATTTTTGTTGCATCTTTTCGCATTACACTTTTGATTGACAGAGATTTTTCGCACTTTTCACATGGATAGAATGCGCCGTTTGTGCAAAACATAGAAATGGAGAGGGAAACTCCCTCAGTCGCAGCCTCCCACCATGCAAAAACGTCTGCCGAAGCAGACGTTTTTGCATGGTGTATCATTTTTAAAGCTTTCCGCACTGCTTGCCGGTGAAGAACCGCAGGGTGGTGGTGGCGCGGAACACCTTGCCTGCCCGCAACACCGTAGAGGGGAACTCCGGGTGAGAGGGGCTGCAGGGATAGTGCTGGGTCTCCAAGGCAAAGCCGCCGTACTTCCGCATGGGCTCGCCGCCCTTGCCCGGGGCGGGGCAATCCTGCAAAAAGTTACCGGTGTACAGCTGGATGCCCGGCTGGGTGGTGTACAGCTTCATGCTGATGCCGGTCTTATCACTGGTAGCCCATGCGCAGATGCTCTGGCTGGAGCCGCGTGCGCGGTCGATGACGTAGCAGTGGTCGTAGCCGCCGCCCACCATGGTGGTCTGGGAGAAGCCGGTGTCGATCTCCTTGCCGATGGTCTTACCGGCAGTAAAGTCCATGGGGGTGTTTGCCACGGGCAGGATGTTGCCGGTGGGGCAGGTGGCGTTGTTGCCTTCCAGATAGCGGGAAGCGTAGATGCGCAGCTTCTGGTTCAGCACATCGCCGCCGCCGTCCAGATTGAAGTAGCTGTGGTTGGTCAGGTTTACGATCGTGTCGGCGTCCGAGGACACACGGTAGTCCATGCGGAAGGTGTTATCGTCAGTGAGGGTATAGCGCACCGCGATCTTCAGGGTGCCGGGAAAACCGTCCTCGCCGTCGGGGCTTACAGTCTCCATCAGCAGGGTGTCGCCGAAGTACTTCACCTCATAGATTTTCCGGGAAAAACAGCCGTGCAGGTGGTTTTCGCCGTTGTTTTTTTCCAGCTGATAGGTCTTGCCGCCCAAGGTAAAGACGGCGTTTTCGATGCGGTTGGCGTAGCGCCCCACAAAAGCACCGCAGCAGGTGCTGCCGGACGAGGTGAAGTCGTTCTCGTAATCTGCCATGGTGTCGTGACCCAGCACCACATCCACCGGGCCATTTTTGGCCGGGACGATGATATTTTTGATCACGCAGCCGTAATCCAGCACGCTGACGGACATACCGCCGGGGTTCGAGAGGATGTACTCGGTAACATTAGCGCCCTCTTTGGTCACACCGAAGGGCTTGGAACGGATCTGTGCCATTGGGCCTCGCCTCCTAAAGCTTTTTTCGGAAATGCAAAAGGGGCAGACTGCCCCCTTTTGCATCTTGTCTGTATTTATGATTATATCACAGTTTTACAGTTTTGTGTTGGATTCCTTTTAGAATTACCATCCAATTTTTGCGGCGATTTTTTGTTAGAATCATCGAAAGTGCCTACAATAGCAAAAAGCGCCCCGCACTTCCGGTGGAAATGCGGGGCGCTTTGGTGATACGGGCTGTAAGCCTTATGCCTCCGGCTGAGGCTGTGCCGCAGAGGACTGGGCGGCAATGAACTCGGCGGCATCGTCCGGGATGTCGTCCAAATCCTCATCGCTGCCGATATCCACGTTGAGCGGCGGTTTCTTGAACAGGATATCGTACAGGATAGGCACGATATACAGGGTCATCAGGGTGGCGTAGCTCAGGCCGCAGATGATGACGATGGCCATGCCGCTCATCAGCTGGCTTGCCATATCGTTGCTGAACACCATTTGCAGCATGGCCAGCACGGTGGTCAGGGTGGTCATCAGAATGGGACGCATACGGGTCTTGCCGGTGGCCACCAGCGCGGCGCGGCGCTCCATGCCGCCCATGCGCAGCTGGTTGGCGTAGTCCACGAACACGATGCCGTTGTTGACGACCGTACCCATCAGCACGATGAAGCCCATCATGGAGATCATGGTCAGCTGCTGACCGGTGAGCAGCAGGCCCAGCAGACCGCCGGTAAAGGCCAGCGGCACGGTGAACAGCACGATGAAGGGGGACAGCAGGCTCTGGAACTGTGCCACCATGACAAGGTAGACAAAGGGCAGGGCCAGTGCCATCCACTGGATCATCTCGTCGGTCATATAGTTGACGCTGTCGCTCTCGCCGCCCATGGAGAAGGAGCAGCCCTCCGGCATCTCATCAGTGAGGGCAAAGGCATCCAGCGCCTTTTTCACGGCACGGGCCTGCACCGTGGTGTTGTAGCCCGGGGCAGTCTCGGCAGTGACGGTGACGAACTGGTTCCGGTTCTCGCTGGTGATGGAGTCCGGTGCGGTGCCGGTGGTCCAGCTGGCGATATCCGACAGCTTGCAGGTTCCGGTGGCGGTGGTGCCGTCTGCGGACATGACGGTGGTCTCAAAGGTCATGTCCATCATGTTTTCCTTGGTCAGCGGGTCCAGATTGTTGCTGATCTGCACATCCATGGTGGTACCGTCCACGGTAACAGGGGTCTGTGCCGTGGTGGTGGTGGTCAGCTTTGCCGCGATCTGCTGGTACACCTGCGCAACGGTCAGGCCGTTGGCGCGTACCTTATCGCGGTCCACCTGCAGGATGATGGTGGAATCGCCCGCGCCCAGACCATTGGTGGCGTTCTGGAAGACCTCGGTGTTGTTCACGATATCAATGACCTTCTCGGACAGGGCGGTCAGGGTCTCGGCATCGGTGCCGTAGATCTTGATGGTCAGGCCGGTGGACAGCTGACTGGTCAGGTCATCGGTCATGCCGTACTGCTGGACGGTGGCGGTGCAATCCGCCACCCCGGCCACAGCGTCCTCCATGGCCTTGCAGGCGGCGTCGATCTTGGAAGAAGAAAGCTCCTCGCTGAGCTTGACGTTGATCTTATACTTGCCGTAGCCGTTGGCGGCGTTCAGCAGGTCAGTGATGGTGGAGGGCAGGCCGAGGTTGGAGACATCCATGCCCGCCACAGTGTTGTCGGGGGTAATGCCTACCTCCTCCACGCCGTCCACGGCCATCACAGCCTGTACCACCTTACCGGCCACATCGTAGGACTCCTCCTTCGAGAGGGTATCGGTGGTGGAAAGGGTGATCATGGCCTCGTTGCTGGTGCTGGTGGGCAGCAGCACGATGCCCATGGAGACCACCCGCCAGCAGCAGAACACCAACAGCAGCACTGCGGCTGCCAGCGGTACAAAGCGATTTTTCAGCGCCTTTTCCAGACTGCGGCCATAAGCGTTCTGGATCTTATCGAACCATGCCAGCTTTTTGGGCTGGGCGTTCTTCAGCACGGTAGCCGAGGCAGCAGGCACCACGGTCAATGCCACGATGAGGGAAGCCATCAGGCAGTAGCCGATGCACAGGGACATGGGACCCATCAGGCTGCGGATGAGGCTGGCAGAGAACACTGCCGGCAGGAACACGCACACCGAGGTAAGGGTAGAGGCCACAACCGACATACCCACCTGACGCGCACCCTGCACCGCAGCGCGGGCGGCGGGCACGCCGCGGCCGCGCAGACGGTAGATGTTCTCGATGACAACGACAGAGTTATCCACCAGCATACCGATGCCCAGCGACAGGCCGGCCAGCGTCATGACGTTCAGGTCCAGCCCGGTGAAGTACATCAGCACCACGGCAAACAGCACCGACAGGGGGATACTGACGCCGACCACCAGCGTGGGCTTGACGTCCTTCAGGAAGATGGCCAGCACGACGATGGCCAGTGCGGCACCCACCAGCATACTGGTGAGAATGCTCTTGATGAGGATGCTGATGTAGTTGCCCTGATTGGACAGCACCACAACGTGCAGACCCTCGTACTGGGCTTCCAGCTCCTTGAAAGCGTCCAGACAGTTGGCAGATACGTCACCCGCGCTGGAACTGTCGTCCTTGTAAATTTTCAGCACCGAGGCCTGCTCGCCGTTCAGGCGGGTGTAGCTGTCAGCGGCGTTGTCGATGATCTCCACGTCTGCCACATCGGAAAGGCGCACGTCGCCGTAGCCCTCCACATGGAGCAGCAGTGCACCGCGGATATCGTCCACGCTGTCGTATTCCTCGCCCACCTTCAGCAGCCACGACTCGCCGCTTTCGTCCTTGACGTAACCGGCGGGCATGGAGAAGTTCTGGGCGTAGATGAGGGTGGCAAGGGTCTTGATATCCAGCTGCTTGGTCACATCGGCGCTGGCAAGCGCCTTTTCCTTGGCGGCCTCGTACTGGGTCTTGGCCTCGCTGAGCTGCTTTTCGTACTCATTCAGCTGCTCGCGGGCTTCGGTAAACTGCATATAGGCGACCATCTGCTGCTGGGTAAAGTTGCCCAGCGCTTTGGAGAACTCGCTCATCATGCCGGGCACGTTGTCCATGGCCTTGATGGTATCTTCCAGCGTCTTATAGATGACGTTCAGGCTGTCCTGCAATTGCAGCTCGTCTGCCAGATCCGCAGCGCCCTCGCCCTGCGTACCGGTCTCGGTGTTGATGCGGTTTTGCAGGGTCTGCAAAGCAGAGGAGAGCTTATCGGTGATATCCCGCAGCTCGGACACGATCTCGATCAGGGAGTCGATATCCCGCATACCGGTGTTGTTGAACTTGTCCATGACCCGCTGCAAACCGGCCTGCACCTCGATGAGTGCCTGCTGCACCTCAGGCTCCTTGACCACGGCGATCAGGTTGTTGACGCTTTGCAGCAGCGCCTCCGCCTGCTTGCGCACTACTTCTACGGCTTCGCCGACCTCGGAGCTGAGGGTGCCCATGACCGTGTTGGACACGGTATTGCCGAAGTTTTTGAACTGCTTATCGTATTCTGCGCGGCCGGCCTTGATCTTGGCCTCGGCCTCCTCCAACTGTGTGTGCGCCACTTCCAGCTGAGTGTCGATAAGCTCCATCAGCTTTTCGTTGATGGCGTCCACCTTTTCCTGATTCAGCTGCACCTGCACCAGCTGCTCCACAAGGCCGCTGGAGGATACGCTGGACACGCCGCCCTTGCGCTGGACGTAGGGAGTCATGGTGTTCTTGATAAAATCAGAAAGCTCGTACACCGAACTGCCCTCGCGGCTGACAGCCACGGTCATAAAGGCGTTCATGTTCATGCTGTACTGTATCACAGAGGGAGTCAGCGCCGTCTCCGGCAGGTCGCTCTTGGCCTGATCCAGCTTGTTGGACACCTGCACCAGTGCGCTGTCCATATCCGTGTCATCCACGAACTGCATCAGCAGCAGGCTGTAGTTTTCAGCCGAGGTGGCGGTGATCTTTGAAACACCCGGCACTGTAAGCGCGTTTTGCAGCACGTCCGAGACCTCGGTCTCCACACGCTCCGGGCTGGCGCCGGGATACACGGTGACCACCATCAGATACGGTGTGCTGACATTCGGCAGCAGGTTGGTTTTCATCTTGGTGATCGACACAAAGCCGAGCATCAGCACCATGATGACTGCAACCAGCACCGTAAATGGTTTTTTGACACTGAATTTTTCCATCTTATCCTACCGTTTCTCTGCCGCACCGCCCGGCGCAACAGTTCCTCCCTCTTTGGGGGCAATGGGTTCCTAACATTCCTATTATACACGCAAGGCGCGCGCTTTCAATAGAGGCGCAGCGAATCTTTTGCGAAAGTTCTGTCAAAATCTGCGAAACGCACAACTTTGCCGCCCCAAAACCGGCATTCTGTCCGCTTTCCTCCCCTCTACCGCCGGACAAAATTTCGACACCTTTTCCCATACTGCATACGGTTGAGCGGGGCGGATCATTGCAGGGGAGGGAAAAATTCAGGGGATATAAAGACTTTTCTTTTTGCATAGAAATGTGCTTTTGATTATGGTATACTAACAGCAGACTGAAAAAGCTGCCCCTTGCGGGGCTTATCCGATACAAAAACGAGGAACACTATGAAAAAAGTCATTTCGGTTCGTTTCAAGGAAAACGGCAAAAGCTATTATTTTGATCCCGGTGACGCTGTCATCCATGCCGGGGAGTATGTGATCGTGGAGACCGCCCGCGGCGTGGAGTGCGGCGAGGTGGTGCAGGGCGTGCTGGAGCTGGCGGATGCCGCCGTACCCAAGGCGCTGAAACCCATCACCCGCATGGCCGACAGCGTGGATATCCGCCGGATGCGCCAGAACCGCGAGGACGAAAAGCGCGCCTACCGCACCTGTCAGGAGTGCATCGCCCGCCACGGGCTGGAGATGAAGCTGGTGGAGGCCGAGTACACGCTGGACCGCTCCAAGATCATGTTCTACTTCACCGCCGACGGGCGGGTAGACTTCCGGGAGCTGGTCAAGGACCTGGCCGGCATCTTCCACACCCGCATCGAGCTGCGCCAGATCGGCGTGCGCGACGAGAGCAAGATGATAGGCGGTCTGGGCATCTGCGGCCAGCCCTTCTGCTGCAGCCGCTTCCTGAAAGACTTTCAGCCCGTCTCCATCAAGATGGCAAAAGAGCAGGGTCTTTCCCTCAACCCGACCAAGATCAGTGGTGCCTGCGGCCGCCTGATGTGCTGCCTGGCTTACGAGGAGAGCGCCTACGAGTACCTGAACAGCATCATGCCCATGGTGGGCAGCACGGTGCGCACCCCGGACGGTCTGGGCACTGTGCTGGAGGTGAACCCGGTATCCGGCTACCTGCGGGTGCGCTGCGGCACCGAGAGCCTTGCCCCCCGGTACTACAAGGTGGGCGTGTGCGAGTATGTGAGCGGCGGCAAGCGCCCGCCCCGCCGTCCCGACCCGGACGATGATTACTCCGGCGTGCGCAACCCCGCCCCGGTGGTGGCAAGCTCCGACGACGAAAAGCGCCCCGCCTGCCCCCGCCGCCGCACGAATGAGAAAGAATGAGCGTCCGGGTGGTTAGTATTACAAAACTAACCAGACTTCGTGATTTTCGCTAAAAATCTCCGGCAATTTTGGCTATAAGTTAGGCCGTGCTTTTGTGCAACCCCACAAAATATTTTATTTTGTTGTTGTGGCAGCACGGTTAGTCTTGCCTTTTCCGGCCTGCTTTGTTAGAATGCAGACAAGGATACAAATTCCGGGGGGCGTGCGTGGCCGTGCCAAGGTACGTTTCTTCATAATTACATCGGCACGGGATAAAAAAGGAGAGTTTATTATGGCACACAAGGTTTCTGACGCATGTGTTGGCTGCGGCGCTTGCGAGGGCGCTTGCCCGGTTGGCGCTATCACCATCGAGAACGGCGCTGCAGTTGTGAACGCTGATTCCTGCATCGATTGCGGTGCTTGCGAGGGTGCTTGCCCCACTGGTGCAATCGCTGCTGAATAATCAGTAGTTTTTGCTGAAAACGCATCAAAAAGGACTGCTGCACACCTGTGTAGCAGTCCTTTTTTGTGGTATCATAAAGTAAATTCATAAAAAACGCAGTTCGGCGCGTCCGCAGACGCGCCGAACCGCTGAATCAAAAACATTTTTCCGCTGAGCATGGCCAAAGCACACGCGGCGGCCATTCCTGATCGTCCACCGCAAAAGAGGCACTGCACAAAATGCTGCGCAGCCGCCCCCTTTTTGTTTCATGCACAAATTCCGCAGGAAAATACCCTGCATTTTTTGGAAGGGAAACGACACACTGTCTATGGAACATTCTACGGAAGTTTTGTATAATAGAACTATGGTCTACTGCACCCCGGAGCACCGGTTCGGCTCGGATGCGCTGCTGCTGGCACGCTTCTGTGAGCCGAAACGCAGCCAGAAAGCCGCAGACCTGTGCTCCGGCTGCGGCATCGTGGCACTGGAATGGCACGACCGGGGGCACCGCGGCCCCTGCACCGCGCTGGAGCTGCAGCCCGAGGGCAGTGCCCTGCTGGCGGCAGCGGTGGAAGAGCAGCAGCTCACCCACATCACCCCCGCCTGTGCCGACCTGCGCACATGGCGGCAGGACGAGGGGCAATTTGACGTGTGCGCGTGCAATCCCCCTTATTTTACCGAGGGGCCGCAAAGTAAAAACGCCGCCCACGCCCTTGCCAGGCACGAAAACACCTGCGCTTTGGAGGATGTCTGTGCCTGCGGCTTCCGGCTATTGAAGGACGGCGGGCGGCTGGCGCTGTGCCACCGCCCGGAGCGGCTGGCCGAAGTGCTTGCCGTGCTGCGCGCCCATCGGCTGGAACCCAAGCGGCTGGCCTTTGTAAAGAACGCCCCGGAAAACGCTCCGTGGCTGTTCCTTGTGGAAGCCCAGAAGAACCGCAGGACCGGCCTGCGGGTGGAGCCGGACGTGCTCATCCGCGCCGGAGCGGCGCTGTACGGACGATAAATTCAGGAGGTAATTATGGCAGGAACTCTCTACATCGTGGCGACCCCCATCGGCAATCTGGAGGATATGCCGCCCCGGGTGGCTGCCACCTTTGGCGCGGCTGACTTTATTGCCGCCGAGGACACCCGTGTGACCATGAAGCTGCTGAATTATCTGGGGCTGAAAAAGCCCATGGTCAGCTACTACGAGCACGCCTTGCAGAAGGGCGAAGCCATTTTGCAGCGCATCGAGGCAGGGGAGAGCTGTGCCTTGTGCAGCGACGCCGGCATGCCCTGCGTGTCCGACCCGGGCGAGGTCATCGTGCGGGACGCACTGGCGCGGGGCATCAAGGTGGTGCCCATCCCGGCCGCTTCTGCCTGCGTCACGGCGCTGGCGGTCTCCGGGCAGGACACCTCCCGCTGGGTGTTCGAGGGCTTTCTGCCGGTGAACCGCAAGCAGAAAAAAGAGCGTCTGGCCGAGCTTTTACAGGAAAAGCGCACCGTCATCTTTTACGAAGCGCCCCACAAGCTGCGCACCACGCTGGACGATCTGACCGCCGCCTTTGGCGCAGACCGCAGCATTACCCTGTGCCGGGAGCTGACCAAGCTCCACGAGGAGATCTGGAAAACCACTCTGGGCGAAGCCGTGGAGCACTACCGCGCCGCCGAGCCCCGGGGCGAGTATGTACTGGTGATGGCGGGTGCACCCGCCGGTGCCGCCGAGGAAGAGGAGCTGACCCTGGAACAGGCGGCGCAGCGCGCTTTTGCGCTGACCATTGAGGGCTTCAGCGCTTCTGCCGCCGCCAAGACTGCTGCACAGGGCACAGCCTATTCCAAGAGCGAAGTTTACAAGCAGCTGCTGTTGTTGCAGCAGGCTACCGAATGAGTATAGAGGAGGATATTTTTCCGTGACAAAACTACTGGTCCTGAGCGACAGCCACGGCGCGCGTGACGCCATTAAGCGCATTTTGAACAAAGAGCAGAACAACGTGGATGCTGTGATCTTTTTGGGGGACGGCCTGCGGGATCTGGAACAGGCGCTGGCCTTTTTCCCTCATCTGCGGGTGTACTCCGTGGCCGGCAACTGCGATTACGGTGCGCTGGAGCCGCTGGACGGCTTGGCGGGCTTCGATCAGACGGTGGTTTTCTATACGCACGGTCACATGTACGGTGTAAAATACGATCTGGACACGCTTGCAGATGCTGCCGCAGCCCGCGGGGCAGAGGTGGCGCTGTTCGGCCATTCCCATATTCCCCACGCGGAGCAGCGGGGCAATGTATTTTTGTTCAACCCCGGCTCCTGCGGGCGCTGCTACACCGGCCCGGACACCTACGGTCTGCTGACGCTGGAAAACGGCGCAGTGACCGCCTATGAGCACAAAGAGGTACCCAAGCAATGAGCATCAACGAGGTGCGCTATCTGCCGGAATGCGGCAGCACCAACGCCTATGTAAAAGAACATTTTGAGGAGTTCGGCCCGGTGGCGGCGGTATATACCGAAAACCAGACCGCCGGACGCGGGCGGCTTGGCCGCAGCTGGGTAAACGCCGAGGGCAAGGCGCTGTACTACACGGTGGCCATCAAGGAGCCGCTGGCACAGCCTGCCACCCTGCCGCTGCTGGCAAGCCTTGCGGTGCGCCGCCAGCTGCAGCTGCGCTACGGCGTGGACTGCCAGATCAAGTGGCCCAACGACCTTTTGCTGAACGGCAAAAAAATCGTGGGCATCCTGTGCGAGAGCGTAAGCTACGGCTACCAGCAGCAGGGGCGCGGCATCCTGTGCGGCATCGGCATCAACCTTGCCCAGCCCCAGAGCTATTTTGACGCCGCCGATCTGCCCCACGGCACCTCGCTGGCCTTGCAGGGCGCTGCGGTGGATCTTTCTACCGATCCCGCATGGCTGGCGGAGGGGCTGACCGACTTCGGCTTTGACCGCAGCCTGTACACCTTTGCACGGGACGGCTTTGCGCCCTTCCGGGAGGAGTACAAGGCCGCCTGCATCAATCTGGGCCGCCGGGTCACCTTTGACCTGCCGGACGGCAGTCAGGGCGCAGGCGAAGCCGTGGACGTGGACGCCGAGGGGCGTTTGGTGGTGCGCACCGATGCCGGGGAACAACACGTTTTCACCGGGGAAGTGTCGGTGCACGGCATCTACGGGGCAGTATAATTATAAAAGGGGCAGATGCACAACCGTGCACCAGCCCCTTTTATCTTTGACGATTTGGAATGCGCGCCGCGTTCGCTTTGCGCATAATCAGCGGAAAAATTATTTTTAATTTCGCGTTTGTCGCGCTCTGCGGAGCGCTCCAAACGCCTTTTCACGAGAGGGGTTATCTTCTCTTTTTCATCTGGCGGCGGCGCTGGTTGAGGGTCATCCCGCCGCCGCAGCGCAGGGTGACAAAGCCCAGCGCGCACAGAATCAAAATCAGGGCGCAGAGCAGCAGCAGGGTGGCCTTGATATCAGTGCGGAAGTCCGACACATACTCCCGGTGGGTCACAAGGTCTACCTGTCCCACCTCGTAGCCATCCAGATAGACGGTGGCGGTGCCCAGCTTCTGCCCCTCCTTGACGGTAGCAGAGACGCTCTCGGGCAGGTCGAAGGAATAGCTCACCTTATCGTCGCTGTGGCCGTAGCCGCTGACCGGCGCGGCGGCGTACAGCTCCACAACCGGCTCGGTGCGGCACTTGGTCAGGTCTACGGTGGTCAGCACGGTCTTGGTATCCACCAGCGGCCGGTCGGCAAAACTGGCAAAGGCCCAGTCGAACAGGTCGTCACACGCGGTAAAAAGATGATCCGGCGTGTCACAGCCAAGGATCACCAGCCCGTAGCTGTGGCCGTCCTGCTGGGCAAAGGCCACGGTGCAGCGGCCTGCCAGCGTGGTAAAGCCGCCCTTGACCCACTGGACGTACTCCCGGTAGTTGGAGCTTTCGCTGTTCATCAGGCTGTTGGAGCTGCTGATGGTGTGCTCTGCCTTGCGCAGATTGGTGGCCGGCATCACATAGCTGGCGGTGCCCGCCACCTGTGCAAAGGTCTGGTTCTCCGCACAGGCAGCGGCGATCTTTGCCAGATCCTGCGCGGTGGACACATTGCCGTAATCAAACAGGCCGTGGGCACAGGTAAAGTTCGTACCGGTGCAGCCCAGCTCCGCCGCCTTGGCGTTCATCTGCTGCACAAAGCCCACCACGCTGCCCCCCACGTCCCACGCAATGACGCTGGCGGCGTCGTTTGCGCTGACGATGAGCATAGCGTTCAGCAGGTCGATGCGGCGCACGGTCTCGCCGATGCGCAGCCCCATGGTGGTGCCGTTGGCGTTCTGGATATCCTTGAACTCCTGCGTTAAATCGGTGGGCACGGTCACTTCACCGTTCAGGTCCTTGCCGCTTTCCACCAGCAGCAGGGCGGTCATCAGCTTGGTAAGGCTTGCCACATATTTCTGCTGGTCGGCGTTCTGGCTCAGGATGGTCTTGCCGGTGTCCGCGTTGAACAGATACACCGCCTCAGTCTCTGTTGCAGTCTGGACGGGCATGGGGTATACTGCAAATACCGGCAGCACTGCCGAAAGAGCCACTGCCAATGTGAGCACCAGCGCCGCCAGACGGCGGCAGAACGTGTTGTGAAGCATGAAGGTACCCCCTTGAATCCCGCTCCGGCAAAACCGGCGCGCACATTTTTGTTCCTTACTTATAAGAATACCATAAAAGAACCAAAAGAGAAAGGTGGTTTTTAACAATGTTCTTATCCTTTTGTGGAAAAACGCCCCGCGATGAGGGCGCAGCTTTTGTAGCCCCCAGCGCTACCGTGCAGGGAGATGTGGTTTTAAAGCCCGGTTCCACCGTCTGGTACGGTGCGGTGCTGCGCGGGGATGACGGCACGTTGACCATCGGCAAAAACAGCAATGTACAGGATAACGCGGTGCTGCACTGCGACATCGGCGGCTGCGTGACCCTTGGCGAAAACGTCACGGTAGGGCACTGCGCACTGGTGCACGGCTGCACCGTAGGGGACGGCAGTTTAATCGGGATGCACGCCACATTGCTGAACCACTGCGTGGTAGGCAAAAACTGCATCATCGGGGCAGGGGCGCTGGTGCCGGAGGGCATGGTCATTCCGGACAACTCGGTGGCGGTGGGCGTGCCCGCCCGGGTCATCAAGCAGGTGAGTGCCGCGCAGGTGGAAGCCAATCTGCACAACGCCGCGCATTATGTAGAGCACGGAAAGCTGCACGCAGAGCAGATGAAAAACGGGTGAGGGCTTCCTCAAACGTTTCATTTTGTATTTTTTTCGCAGTGCGGTACAAAGTTTCAAGAACTTTTTTGATTTTTCACAGAAATGTAATGACTTTTTTCGTAAAATCGGGTATACTGTATCTTGCAGGGACAGTGGGGCCGCAACCACTTCCCCGCACATGATTCCTCCTCACACCAAAGCAATACCCCAAACAAGAAATCCCTCCGGTGTACCGCAAGCGCCGGAGGGGTTTCTTGTTGTTTCGTTATTTTTAAAGGGTACGCAGCTTTGCCGCGAACACTGAAAGCACCACCTTGGGGTTCACCTGTGCGCCCAGCCGCTGCAATGCGGCGTCTGCCAGACGCACCGCCTGCCGTGCCTGTGTGCCCTGCACCGGGGCGCGGGGGCTGCTGCGCAGACCTGCCGCTGCCACGGCGCGGAAATCGGTCAGCAGGGCAGAAGCCGCCGCCTTGTCCTTTTCGTAGGCGGCAAGCAGCACAGCGGCGGTGTAGCTATCGCGGGCGGCAGCGGCGCGGGCAAGCTCCAGCGCCTTTTCCACCTGTGCGGCGCGGGCTTCGTCCCGGGCGACCGCCAGCACCGTGCCAATATGACCATCGAACAGCTCACTGTACAGTGCGGCTGTTTTTTTGTCCACCCCCTGCGCCGCGCAGTAGCGGGTGCAGTCGGCGGGGGACACCGGTGCCACCGCAAAGCTGACGCAGCGGCTGCGGATGGTGGGCAGCACGCTGGCCAGCGAATCCGCCGTGAGCAGAAACAGCACCCCCTCCGGGGGCTCCTCCATGACCTTGAGCAGGGCGTTGGCAGATTCCTCGTTCATGCGCTCCACATGGTACAAAAGCACCGCGCGCCCCTCGGCGGAGAGGCTGGTGTTGAAAATTTCGCTGCGCATGGCGGTGACCTGACCCACCAGATACTTTCCGCCGCTGCCCATGCCGGACACCGAGATGGCTTCCCGCACGATGCCGGTCTCCACCGTGCCGCTGTCGCGCTTACCGGCTTTTGCCACGGCGCGGCAGCACTCGCCCCGCAAAAGGGCTTCGGCGGCGGCACCGCCGGCGGGGTAGAGGTAGTCGGCGGCGATGCAGCGGGCGGCAAAGCCGGTGCCAAGACCGGCTTCGCCCACCAGCAAAACGCTATGGGTCAGCCGCCGGGTGGCCAGCATCTGCTGCACGCTGGTTTTCAGTTCTGCGTTGCCTTCCATGCGGTCCAGCATCATGATGGGAGTACTCCTTTTGTGAAACGGTAAAACGATTTAAAATGCCCTCCGCGTTGCTCTGGGCATGATTCAAGGAAAGATTATTTATAATTTCGCGTTTGTCGCGCTCTGCGGAGCGCTCCAAACGCATTTTCACGGGAGGGTTTATCTCCTGTTCTTCCGTTTCCACTGCTCCCGGCGCACCCATGCGCGGAGGGAGCGGTAGGCCATGGGGGCAAAAAAGAGCCAGACGTTGAGCATGGACAACAGGTAGTCCAGCTTGCCGGGCAGGGAAGCGCCCAGAAAGCTGAACACCCACAGCACCGCTGCGAAAACGCCGAAATATTTTACCCGGATGGGGATGACGAAGAAGAGCAGCAGCTGCACCTCCGGGTAGAGCATGGCAAAAGCCAGCAGCAGCGAAAGAGACAGGCAGTAGGTGCTGGCGGTCACACCGGTGAGCAGGCAGCCCAGCACCGTGCCCAGCACGCCGGACAGCAGATACACCGTGTAGCGGAAATCGCCCCACTCCCGTTCCAGCGCCGTGCCGATGAACCATGTGAAGTAGATGCCCAGCACCACGCTGAGGATGCTGCCGCCGGAAAAGGGGATGAATATAAAGCTGATCACCCGCCAGACCTGCCCTTGCAGCAGAAGGAACCGGTTCAGCCCCAGCCAGCCCGTGATGGTACGGTCAATAAACAGCTCGATGGCCAGCACTAAGATCTGCCCCGCCACCAGAATATTGGTCAGATTCGGGATTCCGTAGCGGCCATACTTGCGCTCCAGCTTATTCAGCCAGTTGTTCATGTGTTTCGCCTCCGTTGCGGGTTGCCCCGCCAGTTTCATGTTACCCCTATTTTACCATGACAGTCCCCCGCATTCAAGAAAATCCACGCGGAAGGCGTTGAAACTGCACTTTCTTTCCCGGCAGACAGGCTGCACGCGCAGTTTTTTCACACCGCAGCCGCCGGGGTGTGGAAAAGGCGGGAAAAGCACAGCATTCATGCGGGTTTTAAGTCCCAAAACGACAACCGAAAATTGTATGGACTATCCGTTCTGGAATGAACTTTTCACTTTTTCCACCGGGTTTTCCACCGTTTTTGTGAAAAAGAAGCGCAGTTTCCAACGATGTTTTCCACCTTTTCCACATAGTTTTCCACATCCAGTGGAGGAAAGTCCTATACAAGCCGTAATGGATGCCGCCGCATTCTGGAAATTTGTGGGCAAAAATGTGGGCATTCTGCCTTTTATAAAAAAGAAAGTCGAAGGTTTTTCTTTTGTTTTTACAGTTTACTCCGGCTTACGGGTTTGCTTTTCTCCAATCTGGAATCTTACCCCGGGCAGTTTTCCACAAACCGCCGGGGAGAAAAGCCCGGTGTGGAAAACGGACACAAACGGTGATTTTCCACACTGTTTTTATCCCGGCTGAACCCTCTCAGTCGCCTGCGGCGACCATCGGGAGCAGACTGAGAGGGTTGGATGCAAAAATAAGCCCTCTCGGGCAGACAAAGTGCCTGAGAGGGCTTATAAAACCATATTTTATGCCTTAGCAGCAGCGCACACTAGGGTATGCAGCGGCGCAGGGGTCAGATTTTCGCTTCCTCTAAGTGGAGATACACCGCAACGTAGGTCTTGTCATCCATAACACGGGTAACAATATCATACTCATCGATCCGGTACAACTGCTGTTCATCAATAAAGTAAACAGGTCCGTACTGCGTCAGATTTTCCAGGGTCAGCTTAACTGCCTCAACGGTACTTTCGCCCGAAACATTCAATGCTATCGGGTCTGAGAGGATCATCCAATACCAGCTCTCCCCAAATCCGCGCCCGTTCGCCTCATGATCCCCGCCGTCTCTGGCTTTGAACTTCCCGTCCTCGCTGATTTTCTCCAGAGCAACCATCATATCCGAGTGTTTGACGTCAACTTTTTGTACCGGTTTGCCCGGCCGCTTGCTGTTGATTTGCTCTACAAACCAATCTTCGTATACCTTGCCAATGGCAGACTGAGGTTGTTCTGCTGCGCCGCAGGCGGTGAACAATGCCAAGGCCAGCACCGCGGCCAGTAAAAGTGCTACAAAGCGTCTTGTCTTTTTCATGATACACCTCCGGTAACAAAAATACAGGTTCTATCCAACGTACTGGAACTCAAACGACCTCTTTTATTATTTTACATCATCACACCCGTGGTGTGTCAATTGACAGAGCATATAAAATATTGCCGTCCTTTTGGGCAAATGCGCCAAAGGGTTGGATGCAAAAAATGCCGGGCGGTCCGCAGACCGTCCGGCATTGCTTTTTTCTTTACATCATATTGCGGAACACCAGCTGTGCGATCTGGAAATAGAGGATCAGGCTGCAGGCGTCCACGATGGTGGTGATGAAGGGGGTAGCCATAATGGCGGGGTCGGCACCCAGCTTTTTGGCGGCAAGCGGCAGCATACCGCCCACCAGCTTTGCCAGAATGACGCTGAAGAACAGCGACACGCTGACCACGATGGCGTAGCCCATCACGTTGGCATACTGGCCGGGGAAGAGGAAGGTGTACATCAGGTAGATGCGCAGGCCATTCACGATGCCCAGCACTGCGCCCACGATGGCAGACACCCGCAGCTCCTTGGCCAGCACCCGCATAAAGTCGGCAGGTTCTACCTCGCCCAGTGCCAGACCGCGCACCATCAGGGTGCTGATCTGGTTGCCGCAGTTACCGGCGGTATCCATCAGCATGGGCATGAAGGAGACCAGCAGCGGCAGGCTGACAAAGGCTTCCTCGTAGTGGGTGGTGACCATGCCGGTAAAGGTAGCGGACAGCATCAGAATCAGCAGCCAAGGGATGCGCTGCTTTGCGTGGGTCCACACGCTGGTGCCGAAGTAGGTGGTGGCGTCGTCATCCGGGAGAATGGCGGCCATCTTCTGCATATCCTCGGTGCTCTCGTCGGTCAGAACGTCAATGGCATCGTCGATGGTGATGATGCCTACGAACATTCCCTCGTTGTCCAGAACGGGCATGGCGGTAAAGTCGTAGCGCTGCATCTCACGCGCCACAAACTCCTGATCATCGGTGACCTTCACGGTGACCAGATTGTCCTCCATGATCTCCGTGATGGGGGTCTTGGGGTCTGCCAACAGCAGATTGCGGGCAGAGACAACGCCCTGCAGCCGGTTGCTCTCCACCACATAGCAGGTGTAGACGGTCTCGGCATTCTCGCCCTGTTTGCGGATGGCTGCAAAGGCCTGTTCCACCGTCATATCCATGCGCAGACGCACATATTCCGGGGTCATCAGGCTGCCGGCAGAGCTTTCCGGGTAGTTCAGCAGCTTGTTCAGGCTCTCGCGGGTCTCCCGGGAGGATTTTTCCAGCACCCGCTTGACCACACCCGCGGGCATATCTTCCAGCAGGTCGGCGGCATCGTCCAGACTCATTTCCTCGATGGCGCTCACCAGCTCCACGTCCGAGAAGGCGTTTACCAGATCGTCCCGGGCTTCGTCGGACATATAGGCAAAGGCTTCGGTGGCAACTTCCTTTTTCAGCAGACGGAACACCACCAGACGGTTGTTCTCGTCCAGCTCCTCCAGCAGCTCGGCAAGGTCGGCGGGCTGCTCTTCCTCGGTCACCTCACGCAGCTTGACGTACTGCTTTTTGATCAGCAGCTTCAGCAGACGGCTCTTGGTCAGCATCTCGGGGTTTGCCTTGACCTCTTCGTCATTGGCTTCCTCCCGCTCTGCCTCCCGCATATCCTGCTTCAGATCCTCGGTGGCTTCCTCGTTCAGATCCTCCGCCAGCTTCTGACGCACCTCGGCGGGGATATCGGCGGGCAGTTCCTGCACCGGCAGGTTCTGTTCCGTGTTGGTTTCCAGCTTCTTTTCTTCCATATCCATGGGCTACCTCCTCTGGGCACTATACGGCACGGAGGGCTTTCTCCGCGCCGGAGGATGCAGCAGGTCGGGAAACAAAAAACGCGCCGCCCGGTGCCGGAATGCCGCAAAAGCAGCCGTTTCCGCGCACGCAAAGCCGCGCCTTTCCTATGCCGGGGGCTTTTTAAGCCGCCGGATGCAAAAAGGCGAACGCAGTACTTTTTGTTGTCCGATCTACCGCATCGGTGGATCTACTTCGACTATGATCAGGGTCCATTGTCCTGCGTTCACCTCCCAGTTTTCGTAAATTCCACAGCCGCAGCACCCGCGCCGGGCGCTGCACTGGCTATATCCTTTTTTATTATAGCGCCGCAAAAAAATGGGGTCAACCCTAAAGCGAAGTTTTGCAAAGATTTTTGCAGCGTCTTACAGAAACAAAACACCCTTCTCCGTGTTGCGGCGCACAGAGAAGGGTGTTTTGCTTGGATATTGCCTTGGTGTGAGGAGGAATCATGTTACTTGGGAAGTGGTTGCGGCCCCGCTTCCCATGGCAAAAGTATAACAGCTTTCACAATTCATTTCGTTAAGAAGCTATGAAGAAACTGTAAAAAGGAAGCGGAAAATTCTGGAAGAATTTGTGATAAGCTTTTCGGTTGACGTTCGGTTGCAGAGATGCTAAAATGAAACTGTAAAAGCAGCCATGAAGGAGGGACTTTTATGAGCGATTGTGCATTTTTGAACAACAGCGGTAATTTTACCGCGTTCACCTACAACGGCAGAACCATCCGGTTCCGCACACCTTCTTCGCTGGAACGTTACACGGATATTCTAGAATGGGACAAGGGCTATCTTGTAGTCATGGCAAAATACAAGGGTGCTCCCGCAGAAGAAGAGTATATCGATCTGGTTCCCATCCTGAACAATTTGTATATTGATGCCGATGCTTTTTTAAAGCCGATTCGAAAGGTAGAGTTGCAATATGCCTGATATTTTAAGCGTTGCTGACCACGCAGACATGATCGTAAATGGCTATGCCTTTTCAAAAAGCAATGATTCTGTCCGTGTTTTGAATTTGAATAACCCCGCAAGTGCCTGTGTACTGTCTGCCGATGGAAAGGTACTGGAAACCACCATGGATGATATTGAATTAGCCATTGTTCAGGACTATTACAGCCGGAACCGGAAGCATCTGGAGGAATCGTAATGCCGAAATATTATGATTTCAAAATTTGCGGTTACTATCTTTATTTTACCGCGCACTGCATCATTGAATGTATGCACGTCCATGCCAGTGACCGTAAATTGACTGAGGGCGGTTCTGCAAAATTCTTTGTAAAAAGCAATGGAGACACTGTGATACAAAATCGCGGGGTGCTGACCGACAGGGAACTGAGCAAGATTCAAAGTTTCATCAAAGACAACTATAAGGAAATGTACCTCAAGTGGGCATCTATGAGCGAAAACGGTTTCTTTGGCGAGAACTGATGCAAAATTAAAAACAGCAAGGGCTGCTACACGTTATCCGGTGCAGCAGCCCTTGCTGTTTTTTTACATAAAAATACGCCCCGGTCACCTTGCGGTGAGCGGGGCGCTAAAAACTGATGCAGTTTTTTCACTGGGGCAAGATCCCTGCAAGGCAGGTCTTCTGCCGCAGGCGGAGCAAGGTATCTGCACACAGACCTTATGCTCCTGACACACGCGGGGTGTGCTCTCAAGGGCCCTCGCGGGCGCTTTGGTATCTCAAGCCCCTGCGCAAAAGGAGGGGAATGAAATCAGGTTTTTCGACCGTTCTGTCAGGTACAGGGCAAAACGTTCAGCCTGTTCTGTGCACGGCAAAGGCAAATTCCACAGTTCCGCACCGCTGCATTGCGCAGTAACCGCCGATGCGGGGCTGCCGCTCTTCACACGGGAAAGAGCAGGGGCCGCTGGTTCATTTGGTGTCTCTGCCGCTGCTTAAAAACAGCTTACTTGTACAGCTCGACCAGACGGGTCAGGTGCTCGTAGCGGTCGTTTGCAACCTCCTGGTTGCGAGCGAACAGCTCCTTAGCACGCTCGGGGAAGGCGCGGGTCAGACGGCTGTAACGGGTCTCGTTTGCCAGCAGAGCCTGATACTTCTCGTTGTCCACAGCCTTGGAGGTCAGGGTGAAGGGGTTCTTGCCCTGAGCCTTGTTGGCGGGGTTGAAGGTGAACAGGTTCCAGTAACCAGCCTCAACTGCCTTCTTCATCTCGTTCTGGCAGTTGGTCATGCCGCCCTTAACACCGTGCAGCTCGCAGGGAGCGTAGCCGATGATCAGAGAGGGGCCGGGGTAAGCCTCAGCCTCGGCAATAGCCTTGACAGCCTGGTTCATGTTAGCGCCCAGAGCGATCTGAGCAACATAGATGTAACCGTAGGTCATTGCGATCTCGGACAGGCTCTTCTTGCTGATCTCCTTACCAGCAGCAGCGAACTGGCAGACCTCACCAATGTTGGAAGCCTTGGATGCCTGTCCACCGGTGTTGGAGTACATCTCAGTATCGAAGACCATGACGTTGACATCCTCGCCGGAAGCCAGGACGTGATCCAGGCCGCCGAAACCGATGTCGTATGCCCAGCCGTCACCACCGAAGATCCAGACGGACTTCTTGGCGATGAACTCCTTGCTCTTCAGGATCTCAGCGGACTCGGTGCAGCCAGCGGCAGCAGCCTTCTCCAGCTCAGCAATCAGAGCCTTGGCGGGTTCGTCGTTTGCCTTGGTGTTGTTCTTGGTCTCCATGAACTTGTCGAAGGCAGCCTTCAGCTCAGCGGAAGCCTTGTCAGAACCAGCAACCTCAGCAATGCGCTTGATCAGGTTCTCACGAACGGTCTTCTGGCCGAGATACAGGCCCAGACCATGCTCAGCGTTATCCTCGAACAGGGAGTTGCACCATGCAGGACCATGGCCGCTGTCCTTGTTGACGGTGTAGGGAGAGATGGAAGCGGTACCGCCCCAGATAGAGGAGCAGCCGGTAGCGTTGGAGATGTACATCTTCTCGCCGAACAGCTGAGTGATCAGGCGAGCGTAAGAGGTCTCGGCACAGCCTGCGCAGGAGCCAGAGAACTCCAGCAGGGGCTGGTTGAACTGAGAACCAATGACGGTGTCATCAGCAAACTTGCTGGGCTTCTTGGAGATGTTGGCGACGCAGTAATCGAAGACTGCCTGCTGATCGGCCTGGCTCTCCTGAGGAACCATAGCAATTGCCTTGGTGGGGCAGACGGTGACGCACTCGCCGCAGCCCATGCAGTCCAGAGGAGAAACAGCCATCACAAACTTGTACTCGTTTGCGGGGCGGTTGTCGCGGCTCTTGGTCTGAGCAGGAGCAGCTGCCAGCTCGTCAGCGGTCAGCTGGAAGGGACGGATGGTAGCATGAGAGCAGACGAATGCACACTGGTTGCAGCCGACGCACTTGGAAGCATCCCACTCGGGAACGTTCACAGCGGTGCCGCGCTTCTCGTATGCAGATGCGCCCTGCTCCCACTCGCCGTTTGCATTTGCAACGAAAGCGGAAACGGGCAGGCTGTCGCCGTCCATACGAGCGATGGGCTCCATGACATCACGGATCTGCTTGACCAGCTCCGGACGGCCGGTGAGAGCCTTGGGAGCGGGATCAGCCTCGGGGTTGGACCAGGAAGCGGGAACGTCGACCTTGTGGATCGCGTCAACACCGGCATCGATGGCCTTCCAGTTCATCTCAACAACGTCCTGGCCCTTCTTGCCGTAGCTCTTCTGAGCTGCCTGCTTCATGAAGTTGACAGCGTCCTCGATGGGCATAACGTCAGCCAGCTTGAAGAAAGCGGACTGCAGGATGGTATTGGTGCGCTTGCCCATACCGATCTCGATAGCCTTATCGATGGCGTTGATGGTGTACAGCTGAATGTTGTTGTCAGCAATGTACTTCTTGGCCTCAGCGTTCAGGTGCTGGCCCAGCTCCTCATCGGTCCACTGGCAGTTGATCATGAACACGCCGCCGGGCTTGACATCCTGGACCATCTTCATGCCCATGTGGATGTAAGCGGGGTTGTGGCAGGCCACGAAGTCAGCCTGGTTGATGTAGTAGGGGCTGCGGATGGGCTTGTCGCCGAAACGCAGGTGGCTGATGGTCACGCCGCCGGTCTTCTTGGAGTCATACTGGAAGTATGCCTGAACATACTTATCAGTGTGGTCGCCGATGATCTTGACGGAGTTCTTGTTTGCGCCGACAGTACCGTCGCCGCCCAGACCCCAGAACTTGCACTCCTTGGTGCCAGCAGCTGCGGTGATGGGAGCGGGCTTGACCTCGGGCAGGGACAGACCGGTGACATCATCGGTGATGCCCAGAGTGAAGCGCTCCTTGGGCTGATCCTTCTCCAGCTCCTTGAACAGAGCGAAGATGGAGGACGGGGGAGTGTCCTTGCTGCCCAGGCCGTAACGGCCGCCGGTCAGGACGACATCGTTCATGCCGGCCTCACGCAGGGTAGCAGCAACATCCAGGTACAGGGGCTCGCCCAGGGAGCCGGGCTCCTTGGTACGATCCAGAACTGCAACCTTCTTTGCAGTCTTGGGCAGGACCTTCAGCAGAGCGGAGGACACCCAGGGACGGTACAGGCGGACCTTGATGATACCGACCTTCTCGCCCTTGGCGTTCAGGTAGTCGATGACCTCGTCAGCAACGTCGCAGATGGAACCCATAGCCACGATCACACGGTCAGCATCGGCTGCGCCGTAGTAGTTGAACAGATCGTAGTTGGTGCCCAGCTTTGCGTTGATCTTAGCCATGTACTTCTCAACAACAGCCGGCAGAGCGTTGTAAACGCTGTTGCAGGCCTCGCGGTGCTGGAAGAACACGTCGCCGTTCTCGTGGGAACCGCGCATCTTGGGGCTTTCGGGGTTCAGAGCCTTCTTGCGGAACTCCTCAACAGCCTCCATGTTGCACATTTCCTTCAGATCAGCGTAGTCCCACTTCTCGATCTTCTGGTACTCGTGAGAAGTACGGAAGCCATCGAAGAAGTTCAGGAAGGGAACCCGGCCCTCGATTGCTGCCAGATGGGCAACAGGGGACAGATCCATAACTTCCTGCACGCTGCTCTCGACCAGCATTGCGAAGCCGGTCTGGCGGCATGCCATAACGTCGCTGTGATCACCGAAGATGTTCAGGGACTGGGTAGCAACGGTACGTGCAGAAACATCGAACACGCAGGGCAGCTGCTCAGCAGCGATCTTGTACATGTTGGGGATCATCAGCAGCAGGCCCTGAGAAGCGGTGAAGGTGGTGGTAACAGCACCTGCACCCAGAGAGCCGTGCACAGCGCCGGCAGCGCCGGCCTCAGACTCCATCTCGACGACCTTGACCTGGTTGCCGAAGATGTTCTTCTGACCAGCTGCGGACCACTGGTCCACAGAGTCAGCCATCGGAGAAGACGGGGTAATGGGGTAGATGGCAGCCACGTCCGTGTAGGCATACGCTACATGGGCGGCAGCGGTATTGCCATCCATAGTTTGCTTTGCTCTAGGCATTTTTCTTCCTCCATTATTCAGAATTTGGTACCTTTTGCGCGGGGCAATATGCCCGCTGGGACCGGAGAACCCCATAAAAGGCACTATTGCTTGTATACTATAATAGCAGATTCCGGCAATAAAGTAAACGCAAACCGCCCGACAAACGCACCAAAAATTAAGAAATTTTTTAGCGGTTTTGTACTTTCTTTAGTGCGTTAAAGCAAGCAGTGATGCAGATTTTCGGTTTTTGCCCACCGTCGCTTCCAGAAATTGTGATTTTTTCGCAAGAGGGGTTTCCTCTCCTCTTGTATTTATCATATCTTTATTGACAACAAACCGCACTTTGCCGTAAACTGAGAGCATAAAACCGGCGCTGCGCCGGAAAAGGGGCGTAAGGTAAATGAACGATACAGTACACTTTGAAAAAACTCTCTCCAGCGAGACCCTGTTCGAGGGGCGGGTCATTACCCTGACCAAGGACACCGCGCTGCTGGAAAACGGCAAGACCGCTACCCGCGAGGTGGTGCATCACCACGGCGGTGCCTGCATCCTGCCTTATTTTGCAGACGGCACCATCTGCATGGTGCGGCAGTTCCGCTATGCCATGCAGCAGCAGCTGTGGGAGCTGCCCGCTGGCAAGCTGGAAAAGGGCGAGGACCCCTTTGCAGCCGCCAAGCGGGAACTGGAGGAAGAGTGCGGCCTGACCGCCGACAACTACATCTCGCTGGGCGAATTCTACCCCACCGTGGGCTACGATACCGAGGTCATCTATACTTGGGTAGCCACCGGTCTGCACGAGACCAAGATGCACCTTGATGCGGACGAGTTCCTGACCCCCGACCGGGTGCCGCTGGAAAAGGCGTATCAGATGGTCATGAGCGGCGAGATCAAGGACGGCAAGACCATTGCGGGCATCCTGAAGCTGAAGGCTCTGCTGGACGAGGGCAAGCTGTGATCTTATACGAGGACGCCGCCCTTGTGGTGCTGGACAAGCCCGCCGGGCTTTCCAGTGAGGAGGGCGTGCCCGCCGCGCTGCGGGCGCACTGGAAGGCACCCGACGCCTTTGTGGGGGTGGTGCACCGGTTGGACACCGGTGTGTCCGGGTTGATGGTCTATGCCCGCACCCCGGCAGCTGCCGCCGCACTGAGCCGTCAGGTGACCCAAAGTCAGGACGCTTACGCCGTGCAGGATGGCCGCGCCGAGGGCAAAGCCGCCGCGCCGCAGTTCGTCAAGCAGTACCGCGCAATCATTGCCGGTGCGCCGGACGCGCAGCTGCCTGCCACCGGGGTGCTGCGGGATTACCTGTTCAAGGACAGCCGCAAGGGCAGGGTGTTCCCGGTCAGCCGTCCCCGCAAGGGGGTGCGGGAGGCGGTGCTGGAATACCGCATCCTTGCCACGGCAGGGGAAAACAGCCTTGCCGAGATCACCCTGCACACCGGGCGTACCCATCAGATCCGGGTGCAGTTTGCCAGCCGCAGGCACCCGCTGTACGGCGACGGCAAATACGGCAGCCGCCAGAAGGGCAGCATTGCCCTGCAAAGCTGCGGCCTGCGCTTTGTGCACCCGGACACCGGCAAGCCCATGGCCTTTTCTCTGCCCCTGCCCGCCGCCGCACCGTGGAAGGAGTTTTTGGAATTAGGTGAGTGATATGGAACAGCAATACAAGACTGATGCCGAAATTTACGCCGTGCTGGAGCGGGAGATCATCGACCTGACCATCCGTCCTGGCTCTTCGCTGAGCGAGAACCCACTGTGCGCCCGGTTCGGTGCGCCGCGCTCCCTGATCCGGGTGGTGCTGCAAAAATTGCAGGAAAACGGGCTGGTGCGCATCGTGCCCTACAAGGGCACCACCGTCACCCGGCTGAACCGGCGCATCGTGGACGAGCTGATTTACGAGCGCACCGCCGTGGAGGGGCGCATTCTGCGGGACTTTGCCCCCATCGCCACCCCGGCGCAGCGGGCGCAGATCCGCGCGCGTGTGGACGCCTACGAGGCGCTGGCGCGTGCCGAGAACCCGGACTATAACAAGCTGTACGAGGTGGACTGCCGCCTGCACGAAACATGGTTTGCCGCCATGGACAAGATGTACCTGTGGAGCACCTTACAGAACGCCCACGCCGATTACAGCCGGTTCCGTATGCTGGACACCATGACCACCGGCGGGCTGGACGAGGTGATCGCCGACCACCGCAACCTGCTGAACGCCATCGAGCGGTGCGACCTTGCCGCCTTTGAGCCGCTGGTGGAGCGCCACCTGTACGGCGGCATCCGCCGCCTTGGCAGCAAGCTGACCAAGGAATACGCCGACTTTTTTGAGCCGGAAAACGTGAAATAAGTCAAATTGTTCCACGGGGAACAAAGACGAGTTAAAAAGCCCGGAGTGTCCGCAGACGCTCCGGGCTTTTGATATTCAGAACACTCCGGTGATGAAAATTTCCAGCCCGATGCCGATGAGGATGACACCGCCCAGAATACTTGCCTTGCCGGAAAGCTGTGTGCCGAACTTTTTGCCGATGCGCAGACCCGCCATGCAGAGGATGAAGGTGACCACCGCAATGATGATGGCAGCGGTAAGTGCCATCAACCAGCCGTATTCCGAGATGGTGAAGCCCACCGAAAGGGCATCGATGCTGGTGGCAATGCCTTGCATGAACAGCGCCCCGGCGCTGAGCTGCGCCGCCTCCTCGGCTTCCTCGCCCCGGATGCCGTCCAGCAGCATCTTGCCGCCGATGTAGCCCAGCAGTGCCAGCGCGATCCACGGGATCAGGGTCTCAAAGGACGCAAACAGCTCCACGATGGTATGCACGCACACCCAGCCGATCATAGGCATTGCGGCCTGAAAAAGGGCGAAAGTGCCCGCAATTTTGCCCATGGTGCCCTTGTTCATTTTAGGGTCGTGCAGACCGTTTGCCATGGACACCGAAAACGCATCCATCGCAAGCCCCACGCCCAGCAAAACGCTGTTGAGAAAAAACACAAAACTCCATTCCATTCTGTCTGCCTCCTGTTTGTTGACCGTATTCCAAGCAAAAACAAAACCCGGCCCCGGGCGCGTTGTACGTCCGGGACCGGGTGATTTTTTGAGATCCACTCCATGTGCACGGGCGCAGCAAACGCGCACCAAAACACATGAGTCTCGCAAATGAAAGCAAGCCAGACCGAAACAGTCATTATGTTGACTTGCTGCGCTCTGCAAAGCGCCTGCTACTCCCCCACGGGTATTGTGATTTCGTTTATTCTAGCACAGTTTCAAGGGGAAGTCCAGACAAACCTGACGGTGAAACGATTTTTAATGTGCTCCGCTGCGCTGTGCACATCAATAGCGGAAGAATTATTTATAATTTCGGGTTTCAGGAAAGTCTGCGGACTTTCCTGAAACCCATTTTCACCGGAGGGGTCGTAACGGCAAGCGGCATTTGCAGCGCCGCTTTCTATGAAAGCGCGGCGCTGTGGAACACGATCTTCTCCCGTGAAAATGGGATAGCGGAACGCCCGCAGGCGTTCCGCTATCCCGAAAATATAAAATAAATTTTCCGCTGAAAATGCCCAAAGCGCACGCGGCGGGCATTCCAAATCGTCCCACGAAAGGAAATATTATTGCGCAGGCAGATTATTCCTTCTCTTCGGGATCTGCCTCCGGGGCTTCGGTGGCGGCGGCAGCATCGGCGGCTTCCATCTCGGCCAGCTGCTCGGCGGTGGGCTCGGCATCGGCCTCAGAAGCGTCGATCTTCTCGGTCTGTGCTTCGTCGTCGTGGTCGGTGCGTGCCAGCACCATCACCTTGTCGTTCTCGCCCAGACGCATCACCCGCACGCCGGAGCCGTAGCGGCTCTGCAGCGGGATCTCGTTGGCGTGCAGACGGATGATGATGCCCTCCTGACTGCTCAGCAGCACATCATCCACATCGTCCACGATCTTCACGGCGGCTACCTTGTCGCGGCTCACATCGTAGTTGCGGATGCCCTTGCCGCCGCGGGCGGTGATGCGGTAGGTGTCGATATCCGAGCGGCGTCCCTTGCCGTTCTCGGTCACGGTCAGCACCGTGCCGCCCTCGCGGCAGATGCACACGCCGACAACTTCATCGCCCTCTGCCAGACGGATGGCGCGCACGCCGTGGCCGTTACGACCCATCGGGCGGGCATCCTCCTCGTTGAAGCGGATGGCCTGACCGTTGCGGGTGGCAACGATGAGCATATCGTGGCCGGAGGTCAGGCGGGTCCAAGCCAGCGCATCGCCCTCATTCAGGGCAATGCCGATCAGGCCGCTCTTGCGGATGTTGGCGTACTGTTCCAGCGGGGTGCGCTTGATCAGGCCCTGCTTTGTGACCATGGTCACATAGCCGCCCGACTGCTCAGCATCCTTGCTCTGGCAGATCATGTTGGTGACCTTTTCGCCCTCCGCCAGCTGCAGCAGGTTGACGATATTCATGCCCTTGCTGGTGCGGCTGCCCTCGGCGATGGTGTAGCCCTTGATGCGGAACAGACGGCCACGGTCAGTGACAAAGAGCACATAGTCGTGGGTGGAGCCTACGAACATCTCCTGCACGATGTCCTCTTCCTTGCGGGTCATGCCGGAGATGCCGCGTCCGCCGCGGCGCTGTGCCTGATAGGTGGCCTTGAGCTGACGCTTGATATAACCGGCCTCGGTCAGGGTGTAGACGCACTGCTCCTCGGCGATCAGATCCTCAATATCCACCTCACCGGTCACGGACTGGATCTCGGTGCGGCGCTCGTCGCCGAAGCGCTTCTTCATGTCCAGCAGCTCATCCTTGACGATGGCAAGCACCCGGGCGTCATCGGCCAGAATAGCTTCCCAGTCCTCGATCTTGGCCTGCAGGCTTGCCAGCTCTTCCTCGATCTTCAAGATCTCCAGACCGGCCAGACGGCCCAGCTGCAGCTTGACGATGGCGTCTGCCTGCGGGTCGTCAAAGCCGAACTGCTCCATGATGGCAGCTTTGGCTTCTGCCATGCCGCCCTTGCAGGCGCGGATGGTGGCGATCAGCTCGTCCACGATGTCGGTAGCCTTCTTCAGACCTTCCAGAATGTGGGCGCGTTCCTTGGCCTTTTTCAGGTCGTACTGGGTGCGGCGGCGCACCACCTCGTCCTGAAACTCCACATACTTCTGCAGCATCTGCTTCAGGGTGAGCACCTTGGGCACCTTATGGTCGATGGCCAGCATGATAACGCCCACGGTGTCCTGCAGCTGAGTGTACTGGTACAGCTGGTTCAGGATGACCTGTGCATTGGCGTCCTTGCGGATATCCACCACGATGCGCATACCCTTGCGGTTGGTCTCATCGTTCAGGCCGGTGATGCCCTCGATGCGCTTTTCCTTGACAAGGTCTGCCATGTGCTCGATCAGACGCGCCTTGTTGACCATATAGGGGATCTCGGTAATGATGATCTGGGTGCGGCCGTTCTTGGTCTCCTCAATGGTGGCGCGGCCGCGCAGGGTGATCTTGCCGCGTCCGGTGGCGTAGGCGGCGCGGATGCCGCTGCGGCCCATGATGATGCCGGCAGTGGGGAAGTCCGGTCCCTTGATGTGCTCCATCAGGCCGGGCAGGTCGATCTCCGGGTCATCGATATAGGCGATGCAGCCGTCAATGACCTCGCTCAGGTTGTGGGGCGGGATGTTGGTGGCCATACCGACCGCGATGCCCTGACTGCCGTTGACCAGCAGGTTCGGGAAGCGGCAGGGCAGCACGCTGGGCTCCTTTTTGGTCTCGTCAAAGTTGGGGTCCCAGTCGATGGTGTCCTTCTCGATATCGGTCAGCATTTCCACCGCCATGCGGCTCATGCGGGCCTCGGTGTAACGATAAGCAGCCGGGGGGTCGCCGTCCACAGAACCAAAGTTACCCTGACCATCCACCAGCGGATAGCGCAGCGAGAAGTCCTGTGCCAGACGTACCATGGCATCGTAGACCGATGCGTCGCCGTGGGGGTGGTAAGAGCCCAGCACCGCACCGACGGTATCGGCAGATTTGCGGTATGCATGGCTGGGGTCGTTGCCGCGCTCATGCATGGTGTACAGGATGCGGCGGTGGACGGGTTTCAAGCCGTCCCGCACATCGGGCAGGGCGCGGGACACGATGACCGACATGGAATAATCCAGGAAGGCCGTTTCGATCTCCTTTTTGACGTCGCGGATGATCTTTTTGGTTCCGCTGCCCGGTATCATCACATAATCTTCTTCCATTTGTTCCTCCGTGTCTTACACGTCCAGCTTTGCGTACTGGGCGTTGGTCTCGATAAAGCGGCGGCGGGGCTCCACCTGATCGCCCATCAGGATGGTAAAAGCTTCGTCAGCCTTTTCGGCATCCTCGATGGTGATCTGCACGATGACCCGGTTGTCCGGGTTCATGGTGGTCTCCCACAGCTGCTCGGGGTTCATCTCACCAAGGCCCTTGTAGCGGTTCACCTTTGCGCCGGGCATCTCCTGCGAGAGGATGGCCATTTCCGCGTCATTGTAGGCGTACTTGATGGTGTTGCCCTTCTGCACCTTGAACAGGGGCGGCTGTGCCACATACACATGACCCTGCTCAATGAGGGGGCGCATATAGCGGAAGAAGAAGGTCAGCATCAGGGTGCAGATGTGAGAGCCGTCCACGTCCGCATCGGCCATGATGAACACCTTGTCGTACCGCAGCTTGGAGATATCGAACTCGTCACCGATGCCGCAGCCCAGCGCCAGCACCACCGGCATCAGCTTGTCGTTGCCGTAAATTTTATCGGCGCGGGCCTTTTCCACGTTCAGCATCTTGCCCCACAGCGGCAGGATGGCCTGAATGGCAGAGTCGCGTCCCATCTTGGCAGAACCGCCTGCAGAGTCGCCCTCGACGATGAAAATTTCGGTGCGGCTGGGGTCTTTTTCGCGGCAGTCGGCCAGCTTGCCGGGCATCCGGCTGGTCTCCAGCGCGCTCTTGCGGCGCACCAGCTCGCGGGCCTTTTTGGCGGCGGCGCGGGCGCGGGCGGCCTGTGTGGCTTTTTCAAAAATGGCCTTTGCCACGCCGGGGTTCTCCTCAAAGAACTCCATCAGCTTGGAGTAGACCATGTTGGAAACGAGGGTACGGATCTCGGTATTGCCCAGCTTTGCCTTGGTCTGGCCTTCAAATTCGGCCTCCTGCAGCTTGACCGAGATAACGCAGATCAGACCCTCGCGCACGTCTGCGCCGGACAGGTTCTCGTCCTTGTCCTTCAGCAGGCCGTGGCTGCGGCCGTAATCGTTGAACACGCGGGTCAGGCTGGCCTTGAAGCCCTCTTCGTGGGTGCCGCCGTCCGGGGTGTTGACGTTGTTGGCAAAGCTTAGAAGCAGCTCGTTGTAGCTGGAATTGTACTGCAAAGCGATCTCCGCCACGCCGCGGTCGGTCTGCCCCTTGAGGTAGATGACGTTGGGGTGCAGCACTTCCAGCTTGCGCTTTTCGCCCAGATAGGTGACAAAGCTCTTGATGCCGCCCTCGTAGCACATGACCTCGGAGCGGTAGCAGGGGTCGCCCTCCTGACCGTCCTCCAGCACGGGGGTGTACAGCTGACGCTCATCGGTCAGGGTGATCTTGACACCGGCGTTCAGGAAGCTTTCCTCCCGCAGGCGCTTTTCCAGCGTGTCGAAGTCGTAGACGGTGGTATCCTTGAACATTTCCGGGTCGGGTTTGAAGGTGACCCGAGTGCCGGTGACGCCCTCGGCTACCGTGCCGATGCACTTGAGGTCACCGTCCGGGTCGCCGCGCCGGAAGGTCTGCTCGTACTCCTTGCCGTCGCGGCGCACATTGACGGTGAGCCACTCGGAGCAGGCGTTGACCACCGAAGCGCCCACGCCGTGCAGACCGCCGGCCACCTTGTAGCCGGAATTTTCGCCGCCGAACTTGCCGCCGGCGTGCAGGATGGTGTACACCACGGTGACGGCGGGCAGACCGGTGTCGGCCTGAATGTCCACGGGGATGCCGCGGCCGTTATCGGTGACCTGAATGATGTTGTCCTTCAGGATCTTGACCTCGATGTGGTCGCAGTAACCGGCCAGCGCCTCGTCAATGGCGTTGTCCACGATCTCGTACACCAGATGATGCAGACCGCGCTCACCGGTGGAGCCGATATACATACCCGGGCGCTTGCGCACTGCCTCCAGACCCTTCAGCACCTGGATCTCGCTGGCGTTATACTCGTGGTCGGTCGCGGTATCGGCATTTGTACTGGTAATGATTTCTTCTGCCATATCCTTTCTCCCTTTTGTTCATTTTTGCGTTTGTTTTTTCAAATTATAGCAAAGCGGGAACCGGTACACCATGGTGTACTTTTTTCTCGCCGTTTTGTTGTGTTTTCACGCGCTGCCCGCAGAGGGCGTTCCGGCTGGCACGGTGCGGCTTTCCGGGCAGTTCCGGGGCTTTCCCATCCCTCTTTTTTCTGTGGATTTTCCGCCCGTTTTCCGCAAATTTCACTCCACCATCTTTTGCGCTCTGCGGCGCATGGCAGCGCTGGACAGCTCCGAAAGATACACCGCATCCACCAGCCCTCCGTCTGCCAGCACATAGCACTGGGGCAGCTCGTCCGAAAGGCTGACCACCGCCCCGTTCTTCTGGGCGTAGTTCAAAAACTCCCGCCCCCGGGGGGAGGTGGTGGTGGTCTCCAGATCAAAGATACCAATGATGTCACGGTCGTTCAGAACATAATCCCGCCCCAGATGAATATACATACTGTATTTTCTCCCGTGTCTTTTGTTTGCATAAAGTCTGTGAAAATTCAGCTTTTATACAGTATTGCTTACAACATTTGTCCATTTCGTCAGACCCGGTTCAGCACCCCGCCGTCCATGCGGTACACCTCGCCGTCGGTCTTTAAAAAGTCCGTGTCATCGCAGCTGGTCACAAAGGTCTGCTTTTCCTTCATGCAGGTGAGCAGATACTGCTTGCGCCCCTCGTCCAGCTCGCTCAGCACATCATCCAGCAGCAGTACCGGGTGCTCCCCGGTGATCTGCGCCGCCGCCGCGGCTTCGGCCATTTTCAGGCTCAGCACCACGCTGCGCTGCTGTCCCTGACTGGCATACACCCGGGCAGGCTGGTCGTCCAGCAGCAGCTCCAAGTCCTCGCGGTGGATGCCGCACAGGCTCTGCCCAGCGCGCAGCTCCTCCTCCTGCCGCTGACGCAGCAGGTCGGCAAGCCCGCCCGGCGCAAACTGGGCGGCATAGCGGATGCTCATCCGCTCTGCCCCGTGGGAAAGCTCCGCGTAGTTGGCGCAGGCGCGGGGAGCCAGCAGTTTCAGATACTCCCGCCGCCGCTGCTGCAAGGCTTCGCCCTGCGCGGCAAGTTCGGTGTTGAGCACTTCCAGCAGGGTGCGCTTTTCCGCGTAGGGACGTTCCTGCCCGTTTGCAGAGTGGCGCAGCAGCGCATTTTTTTGCTGCAAAACCCGCACATAGCGGCGGTAGCTGGCCAGATACCCGGGGTACAGCTGACACAGTGCAGCGTCCAGAAACTTGCGCCGCCCCTCCGGTGCCCCCTTGACAAGGCTCAGGTGGCCGGGGTCAAACACCACCGCCGGAAAGCTGCCTGCCAGCGCCGCCGCCCGCTTGGGCGCTGCGCCGTTCACCGCCGCATAGCGGCCGGGTTTTGCGGCTTCCGGGGTGCCCACGGTCATGCGGATGTGGGCAGGCTCGGCAGGCTCACATCCCTCCGGCCGGTCCCGCTGGGTGTCGGCTTCCAGCACCGCGAATGCTTCTCCCCGGCGCACAAGCTCGGCGTCCTTGCCACCCCGGAAGCTTTTGCCGCCGGTCAGCAGCCAGATGGCCTCTAAAAGGTTCGTTTTACCCTGACCATTATTGCCGCAGATGACGGTAAGCTCCCGGCCGGGCTCCAGCCGTGCCGCACAAATATTGCGATAGTTCTGTACTTCCAGCGAAAGCAGACGCATTTACTGACCCTGCCCGATCTCTACGCTCTGCCCGTCCAGCTCGATGACGTCCCCGGCGCGGCACTTTTTGCCCCGCATGGTGCACACCTCGCCGTTCACCTTCACAGCACCGCCCTGCACCAGCTCCTTGGCTTCGCCGCCGGTCTCGCACAGACCGGCAAATTTGAGCAGGGCATCCAGCTTGATAAACTCGGTATGAATGAGAATCTTCTGCATAAAACGCGCTCCTTAGTCGTTTTTAAAGCGTACCGGCAGTACCAGATACAAAAAGTCGTTGCCCTCTACCGGCAGCACCTTCACCGGGCTCAAAGGGCCGCTGATCTCCATGCGCACCTGCTCGGTGTGGGCGTTGCGCAAAGCATCCAGCAGATAGCGGTTATTGAAGCCGATCTCTACCTCGTCGCCTTCGCAGGCGGCGCTGAACTCGTCCACCACGCGGCCGAGGTTGGTCTGGCAGCGCACCACGACTTTACCCTCTGTAAAGGAAATGCGGAGGGGATTTTTTAAACGCTCTGTAATAATCAGAGAGGCGCGCTCGATGGTGGAGATGAAGTCCTTGGTATCGATGGTCACACGGGTGCGGCTTCCGGCGGGGATGACGTTGCGGTAGTTCAAAAACTCGCCCTCGATCAGGCGGCTCATGATGGTGTAACCGGCGGTGGTGAACACCACATAGCGGCGGTTGGCACTGATGTGCACATCCTCCTCGTCATCGTTGGCCAGCAGATGGGACACCTCGGTCATGGTCTTGCTGGGCACGATGATGCGGATATCCTTCACGGCAGTGATGGGGCGTTCCACGATGGCCAGACGATAGCCGTCCAGCGCCACAATGGTCAGCTTGTCCAGCTCGATCTCGAACAGTTCGCCGGTGTGGGCGGGTTTTTTCTCGTCCTGACTGACGGCATACAGGGTGCGGTCGATCATGTCCCGCAGCACGCCGGTCTTGATGGTCAGGGTCTGCTCCGCGCCGGTGTTGGGCAGATCCGGGAAATCGGTAGCCGGCATAGACTGGATCTCGAATTGTGCTACGCCGCTCTGGATGGTGGTCTTGCCGTTATCCGCCGCCACGATGCTGATCTGACCTGCCGGCATCCGGCTGATCATGCTGCTGAGCAGTTTTGCATTCAGCACGATCTCACCGGGTTCTTTGATGTTGGCTTCGATGGTGGTCACGATGCCCATTTCCAGATCATAGCCGGTCAGGGTGAGCTGAAAGCCCTCGGCCTTCAGCAGAATGCCCTCCAGCACCGGGATGGACGAGCGCATGGTGACAGCTTTGGAAACGCCGTCGATGGCTGCACTGAGCAGTGTTTTATCGCAGACGATGTTCAAAACAGTATCTCTCCTTTTTTCACACTTCCGGCTTGATCCCTGCCCTTTGGGCTGCTGCCGGAAGGCAGTAATATATTGAACTTGTTGTAGTAACCGTAGTAGGGGGTGGGGAAGATGTTGAAAACCCGGAAATGTCTTGCCGGGAAGCGGGGCTTTGGCTTTCCACCGGGATGTGGAAGGCTCGTGAAGGAAATGTTGAAAGGTGGGGAACGGTGTTTCTTTCCACAGCCGATGTGAAGAACTGATGTTAAATGTTGAAAACTAAGTGGAAAGTGTGGAAAGCTTCGCCTTTTTGCCACAAGATATAGGCTTATTTTCCCCTTTTTGTTCCGTTTTCTCCCCATATTTTGGGGTCACACCCTGAAATGAGTATGACTTTTGCCCGGTTTTCCCCGGTTTAGGCCTTCACGTTTTTGATGATATCGCTCACGGTCTCCCGCAGATGCTGGTCGTTCTTCATGTCCCGTTCCATGGTCTTGAGGGAGTAGACGATGGTGGAGTGGTCGCGGCCGGAAAATTCCCGCCCGATCTCCTCCATGCTCATGCCGGTGACCTCCCGCAGGATATAGATGGCAACGCGCCGGGCGGAAGCCACGTTGGCGTTGCGCTTGGTGCCCCGAATGTCGGCAGGGGACACGTTGAAGGTGCGGGATACCTCGCCAATGATCTTTTCGATGGTCACCGGCACCGGCTGGGTCTCGTTGAGGATATCCTTGATGGCGTTCTGCGCCACGCTGATCACCGGCTGGATGCCCTCCAGCATATAATAGGCGTTCAGCTTTTTCACTGCGCCCTCCAGCTGGCGGATGTTGTTTTTCAGGTGGTTGGCAATGAACTCTGCCACGTCCTCGGGCAGGTCCAGATGCAACAGCTCTGCCTTGCGCTTCACGATGGCAACCCGGGTCTCAAAATCCGGCGGCTGCACATCGGCGGTCAGACCCCACTCAAAGCGGGTGCGCAGACGCTCCTCCAGGCTCTTGATCTCCTTGGCGGGGCGATCGGAGGCGATGACGATCTGCTTGTGGGCGTCGTGCAGGGAGTTGAAGGTGTGGAAGAATTCTTCCTGCGTGGACTCCTTGCCTGCGATGAACTGGATATCGTCCACCAGCAGCAGGTCTGCCACGCGGTACTTCATGCGGAAGTCCTCGGTGCTGCCGGCGCGGATGGCGGCGATCAGCTCGTTGGTGAACTGCTCACAGGTGACATACATGATGACGAAATCGGGGTGGGTGCGCTTGATCTCGGTCTGAATGGCGGTCAGCAGATGGGTCTTGCCCAGACCGGAGCCGCCGTAGATGAACAGGGGGTTATAGGCCCCGGAGGGGTTTGCCGCCACAGCCTGCGCAGCAGCAAACGCAAACTGGTTGGACGGCCCCTTGATGAAGTTTTCAAAGGTGAACTCGTAGTTGCCCTGCGGGGAGGCGGGGTTTGCCTCGTACTGCTGGGCCAGCACTACCTCGTGGGGCGGGGTGCTGGGCACCACAAGGGTGATGTCCACATCAAAGCCCAAAACGGACTTGAAGGCCTCCTTGAGCAGGCCAAGGTACCGGTCGGTGACGATCTTGCAGATAAAATCGTTGCGCACCGACAGGGTGATATGGCTGGAGTCCTCAAAGCTGATGGGCTCCAACCCGTCGATATAGAGATTGTACGTTGGCTCGGCCATCTGCGCCTTGCAGTACATCTGGGCCGCTTCTAAAACGTCCTTGAAAGAATCCATAAAACATCCACTCCATTGAATCGGTCGAAGTTTTCAACAATGCTGCTGATACCATGTTAGTATACCACAAAAAACTCCCTGCGTCTATATTACTATAATGTAATTTATAATACATAAGATAAGCCCCCGCAGCGCCCTTGTGGAAACACGCCAAAAAGACCACAATATCTGGTAGAAAAAAGTTTTCCACAGCAAAATGGTGAAAAAGTTGAAAAGCTTTTAACAGAAAAATCAGAAAAAAGTTTGCAGAAAACTGCAAAAAATGCTTGACAGAACGTCATACTATGCGATATACTGTTGAATTGCAAGCCTGTCCCCAATCTGGGACCGATCAAGACCCCATACCGGGGATAAGTTTTTACGGAGGATACAACCATGAAGAGAACTTTTCAGCCCAAGAAGCGTCAGCGCAAGGAAGTTCATGGCTTTCTGACCCGCATGAGCACCAAGAACGGCCGTAAGGTCATCAATGCTCGCCGTGCAAAGGGCCGCAAGAGCCTGACTGTCTGATCTCTGCCTTGCAGGTGAGATCCGGCGCAGAAATGAATATGCGCACAAAAGACCGCTGATATCCCATTGGCGGTCTTATTTTTTTACCTGTCAAAAGTTTTTTCGTAAAAATGCCCGGATGGGCTTTTAAACTGCAAAAATTTTTGATATACTGGCTAAAGAGTGCACCTATGTGCACCCGGACGAAAGGAGGTGCCGATGTTATGCGTTATCGTCCGATCCGCCGCAACAGCGAGTTTGGCCGTGTGTACGCCCGCGGCAAGTCCTATGTGAACCCGGCACTGGTGCTGTATGTGCTCAAGACCCGGGGCCGCAACACCCGCGTGGGCCTGACCGCCACGAAAAAGATCGGCCACGCCGTGCAGCGCAACCGCGCCCGCCGCGTGATGAAAGCTGCGATTGACGAGCATCTGGATTACAATATCGGCGGCTATGATCTGATCTTCGTGGCCCGGGGCATGACCCCCAAACTGAAAAGCTGGCAGCTGAGCAGCGTTGTGGCAAAGCTGTTTGCCCAGGCCGGTCTGCCGGATAAGGCAAAGCGCCCGGACGCAAAGCCGCCCGCTACCGTGCCCCCTGCCCGCAAACAAAAGCCGGAGTCCCGCGCGTGAACCGGCTGCAAATGCTCTGCCGCAGGGCATTGTGCGTGCCCATCCGCATCTACCAGTATACCCTCAGCCCATGGATCGGCCGCAGCTGCCGGTTTTCGCCCAGCTGCAGCAACTACACCATGCAGGCCATCCTGACCCACGGCTGTATAAAGGGCATTTTGCTGGGCGCATGGCGCATTGCCCGGTGTAATCCCTTGGGCAAGTGGGGCTACGACCCCGTGCCGCCGCCCGGCCGCTGGCAAAGCCCCGCCCGCAACTTGCAGCCTGCAAAGCTGTTTGAAAAGCGGCACAGGGGATAAAGTTTTCGCTTCTTGTGACGCGCTGCACTGTGGGCGGCGTGTCCTACGATAAAAAAATAATGCGTCCCGGGCCACAGCCGGGGCAGAATGGACAAAGGTATGAACTTCTTTTACATCCTGAGCGGTCCTCTCGGCTATGTCATGGAGTGGATCTACAAGCTGCTGCCGAACTACGGCTGGGACATCATCCTCTTCACCCTGCTCATCAACATCGTCAAGATCCCCCTGCAGACCAGCCAGCAGAAGAGCATGGCGAAAATGTCTGCTTTCCAGCCCATGATCGCGGAGATCCAGACCAAGTACAAGAATAAGCCTGAAAAGCAGCAGGAAGAGCTGATGAAGCTGCAGCAGGACTTTGGCTATAAGCCCACGGCCGGCTGCGTGCCCATGCTGCTGAATTTCCTTGTCATGTTCGGTGTTATCGGCGTGGTGTATAACCCGCTGGAGCGCATTTTCCACATCAGCGCCGCTGCACTGGCCAGCGCTGGCGAGGCTATGACCGCCGCCGGCATCTCCTTTACCGCCATCACCCGCGATACCAACATCATCGCCGAGGTACTGGCAGGCAACAGCGGCGTGCTGGGCTGCTTCAGCGTCGAGCAGATCGCTACCATCACCGAGTTCGGCCAGCACATGAACTTCCTTGGCATCGACCTGACCCGCATCCCGAAGCTGGGGCTTTCTCTGGATATCGTGCTGCCGCTGCTGTCGGTCATCACTATGTTCCTGTCCACCCACATCAGCATGAAGGCTTCCGGCCAGCAGATGCAGGGCAGCATGAAGCTGACCATGTACATGATGCCGCTGATGTACCTGTTCTTCTGCTTTACCTTCCCTCTGGCATTCTCTCTGTACTACGTCATTTCCAACATCGTCATGACCGCACAGACTCAGGTCATGCGCAAGTTCTACGACCCCGAGAAGATGCGCAAGGAAGTGGAAGCGGAGATCGCCGCCAAGCGCAAGCAGGAAAAGCGCGGTGTGAAGAACACCACCATCACGGTGACCGACCCCAAGACCGGCAAGAGCGTGGAAAAGAACCTTTCCGCCAGCGAGATGAACAAGCGCCGGCTGGAGTATGCCCGTCAGCTGGACGCCGAGCGCTACAAGGACGAGCGCACCGTGCCGCTGAGCGAGCTTGACAAGCAGGATAAACAGTAACAAGGGAGGTAAACGGTTATGATCCGTACACAGGAATCCACCGGCAAGACGGTGGACGAAGCCTTTGCCAAGGCCTGCGCCCTGCTGGGTGTTCAGGCTGAGGATGAGAATGTCAGCCGTGAAGTGCTGGAATATCCCCAGAAGACTGGGTTTCTGGGCTTAAAGACCACCCCCGCCAAGGTGCGCGTGAGCGTGGAACTGCCGGATGCCCCCGCCGCTGTGCCCGCAAAGCCGGTGGAGGTTGTGGCAGAGCAGCCTGTTGAGACTGCCGCCCCCGTGCAGGAGACTGCCCCCGTGGCAGAGGAAGTCCCCGCTGCTGTGGCAGAGCCTGCCGCTCCCGCCGAAGCTGCCGAGGAGGCAGAAGAGGTGGAAGTGCCCATCGTCATCGAGGAGAACGCCAAGGTGAAGGCCGCCGTGGACTATCTGCGGGAAGTCATCACCCTGATGGGCGTGGAGAACGTGACCTTCAGCGCCGTGCAGAAGGGCGAAGCCACCATCATCCGTCTGGACGGTGAAAAGCTGGGTGCCCTCATCGGCCGCCGCGGCGAGACCATGGAGAGCCTGTCCTATCTGGCAAGCCTTGTGGCAAACCGTCTGGAGGGCGATTACATCAAGCTGGGTCTGGACGTTGCAGGTTACCGCGACAAGCGCGAGAGCGACCTGACTGCACTGGCACAGCGCATCGGCGCCAAGGTGCGCAAGACCGGCCGCAGCTTTGCCATGGAGCCCATGAACCCCTACGAGCGCCGCATCATCCACTCTGCCATCAGCAAGATGGAGGGTGTGCGCAGCGAGAGCAAGGGCGAAGGCCGTGACCGCCGCGTGGTCATCTACTCCACCGCACCGGATGCTCAGACCGAGAATACCTACGGCGAGCGCCGTGGCCGTGGCGGCAACCGGAATGGCCGCCGTCCCGGCGGCAACCGCAACGGCGGTTATCGCGGTGAGCGCCGCAGCAATGGCGGCTACCGTGGCAATCGCAGCGGTGCACCCCGCGGTCCGCGTCCCTCCGGTGTGCCGGAGCGCACCTACGCCCCCCGCGACGCCGAGAGCGCAGCACCCGTAGCACCCAAGCGCACCGAGCGCGTGGATGACTTTGCAGATTTCAGCTTCGGCAAGATCGAGCTGTGATCGGCAGGTTTCAATAAAACTATGCAGCGCCCCGCATTTCCACTGGAAGTGCGGGGCGCTTTTTGATATTATGAGCGCACGCCGAGGGATGTTCTCTTTTGACACCAAAAGAGAACCAGAAAAGTGCCAGCGATTTCGACGCGCTGGAGCCACGAAAAAGGGGCTGCTCGCCCCTTTTAACCCCAAAGAAGTGGGCTACGCCGGAAAAAACTGAAGATTCACGCCTGTTCGGCGTGAAGATCATTTAACCGTTTTTTCCGGCTCCGCCGATTTATAGCCCCTCAGTCGCTGCGCGACAGCTCCCCCAAGGGGGAGCGGGTACGCCCGCAAGCTTTGCGCTTCAGCCGGAAACAGTGCCGCCATGCCAAAGGCTCCCTCCTCGAGGGAGCTGGCGAGCGGTAGCGAGACTGAGAGGGTTCGTTCTCAGGCAAGCATCCTCGCCCTCTCCGTCTTTGCTTCGCAAATCCACCTCTCCCAAAGGGAGAGGCTCTGGCGAAACCACAAACTCTGCACTTGAGCCTGAAACTATACCGCTATGCCAAGGGCTCTCCCCTTGGGAGAGCTGGCAAGCCCGACAGGGCTTGACTGAGAGGGCGAGGATGCTTCCCGCCATTTTCAATCCTTTTTTCCACAAACATTTTGGAAGATGTGGAAAAACCACGCGGCGGGTGTATCTTTTTGCGCAAAAACGTGGTAAAATAAACTGTAAAATCAGAAAGTGTGCGCTGCGGCAGGTCTGCCGTACCGGGCGCACCAGCACAGCGCACCCGCAGGACGCGTGCGCGGAAAGGATGCAGTATGCAGGGATCGACCATTGCCGCCATCGCAACGCCCCCCGGGGCGGGCGGCATTGCTGTGGTGCGCCTGTCCGGCGCAGAGAGTTATACCGTGGCTGCCCGGGTGTTCCACCCGGCAAACCCGGCAAAAAAGGTGGAAGAAGCTAAGGGCTACACCGCACTGTTCGGGCATTTCGTGGACAGGGAAGAAGCCTTTGACGAGGGCGTGGCCCTGTTTTTCCGTGCGCCCCACAGCTACACCGGCGAGGATGTGGTGGAGCTTTCCTGTCATGGCGGAAATGCGGTGGCCCGCCGTCTGGTGGAAGCCTGCCTTGCCGCCGGTGCGCAGCCTGCCGCCCCCGGCGAGTACACCCGCCGTGCCTTTTTGAACGGCAAGCTGGGTCTGACCCAGGCCGAAGCGGTCATGGACTTGATCTCGGCAGACGGGCGGCAGGGGGCAGCGCTGGCAAATGCCGCGCTGGGCGGTGCGCTGGCGAAAAAGATCAACGCCCAGAAAGCCCAGCTGACCGCCCTGCAGGCGCATCTGGCTGCTTGGGTGGACTTCCCGGAGGAGGATGTCCCGGAGCTGGACCCCGCCCATCTGCGCACCGTGCTGGGCGCAGTGCGGGAGGAACTGGACGGCCTCATCCGCAGCTACGATGCCGGTGCGGTGCTGCGCGAGGGCGTGGACTGCGCCATCGTGGGACGCCCCAACGCGGGCAAGTCTACCTTGCTGAACCTGCTGGCAGGCTTCGACCGTGCCATCGTCACCCCGGTGGCGGGCACCACCCGCGATGTGGTGGAGCAGGCGGTGCAGCTGGGAGATATCCGGCTGAACCTCTTTGACACCGCCGGTCTGCGGGAGACCGAGGACGCCATTGAAGCCGAGGGCATCCGCCGAAGCTGGAAAAAACTGGAAGAAGCTGGGCTGATCTTAGCCGTCTTTGACGGCTCCGAGCCGCCCAGCCGGGAGGACTTGGCGCTGGCGCAGCGCTGCGCGGGCCGTCCCGCCATCGCCCTTGTCAACAAGGAGGACAAGCCCACCCGGTTTGATGCAGAGCTCATCGCCCCGTATTTTGCCATGGTGCTGCCGGTCTGCTGCCGGGAAGAGGGGAGCCGCAAGGTCATCGCCGCTGCGGTGGCGCGGCTGCTGGGCACGGGCAGCATCGACCCCCACGCCGCCAGCCTGTCCGGGCAGCGGCAGCTTTCTGCTGCCCTCCGCGCCCGGGACGCCGTAGCCGGTGCACTGGATGCCGCAGCAGGCGGCTTTGGGCTGGATGCCGTCTCGGTCTGCGTGGATGATGCGCTGGACGCGCTCTGCGACCTGACCGGCGAAAACGCCTCGGAAGCCGTCATCGAACAGGTGTTCGAGCGGTTCTGTGTGGGAAAATAAATTCAAATCATTGATTAGAGGAAACCCGAAAGTATATGAACCACTTAGGAGATTATGATGTCATCGTCATTGGCGCAGGCCATGCGGGCATCGAAGCCGCCCATGCAGCTGCTGTGCTGGGCGCAAAAACGGCCGTCTTTACCATGAGTCTGGACGCCATCGGCAATATGCCCTGCAACCCCAGCATCGGCGGCACTGCCAAGGGCACGCTGGTGCGGGAGGTGGACGCGCTGGGCGGCGTGATGGGTCTGGCGGCAGACGCCACCTATCTGCAAAGCCGGATGCTGAACAAGGGCAAAGGCCCCGCCGTGCACGCACTGCGGGTGCAGACCGACCGCCGCCGCTACAACGAATACATGAAGCACGCGCTGGAACAGACCCCGGGTCTGGCTATCCATCAGGCTGAGGTGGTGGCGCTGGAAGTGGAAAACGGCCATGTGAAGGGCGTTGTCACCCAGCTGCACGGCGAATACACCGCCAAGTGCGTGGTACTTGCCACCGGCACGAACCTCGGCGGCAAAATTTTTGTGGGCGATGCGTGGTATGCGTCCGGCCCGGACGGCATGCACGCCGCCAACGCCCTGACCGACAGCCTGAAAGCCGCCGGTCTGCCGCTGCGCCGGTTCAAGACCGGCACCCCTGCCCGGGTGCACCGCCGCAGCATTGATTTTTCCAAGCTGGAATGCCAGCCCGGCGACCCGGACAGCGAATTGCAGCCCTTCAGCTTTTTGACCGATGCACCCATGCACAACAAGGTGGAATGCTGGATCGCCTACACGAACCCTGAGACCCACAAGATCATTCTGGACAATATCCAGCGCAGCCCGCTGTACGGCGGCATGATCGAGGGTGTCGGCCCGCGCTACTGCCCCTCCATTGAGGATAAGGTGGTGCGCTTCTCCGGCAAGGACCGTCACCCGCTGTTCGTAGAGCCCTGCGGCGAGAACACCGAGGAAATGTATCTGCAGGGTGCGTCCAGCAGCCTGCCGGAGGATGTGCAGAACGCCTTTTACCACAGCATCAAAGGCTTTGAGCATCTGGAGATCATGCGCCCTGCCTACGCCATCGAGTACGACTGCGTAGACCCCACCAGTCTGGAAGCCACGCTGGAAAGCAAGGTGGTGCGGGGTCTGTACGGGGCAGGGCAGTTCAACGGTACCTCCGGTTACGAGGAAGCCGCCGCGCAGGGTCTGCTGGCGGGTCTGAACGCCGCCCGCAACGCGCTGGGCTTAGAGCAGCTGGTGCTGCCCCGGCACACCAGCTATCTGGGAACACTGGTGGACGACCTTGTCACCAAGGGCGTCATGGACCCCTACCGCATGATGACCAGCCGCAGCGAGTACCGGCTGACCCTGCGGCAGGACAACGCCGACCAGCGCCTGACCCCCATCGGCAGGGAATACGGCCTTGTGCAGGATGACCGCTGGGCAAAGTACCAGCACACCCAGCAGATTTTGGAAGCCGAGCGCCGCCGCCTGCACGAGGCGCATCTGCGCACCGCAGACCTGCGCGCCGCCATGGAAGCCGCCGGTCTTGCCCCCGCCGCCGAGGGCGGTATTGCCGAGGAGCTGCTGCGCCGTCCCGAGATCAGCTACCCGCTGGTGGCGGGCATCATCGGCTGGGGAGAGGAAATCACCCCCATGCTGGCGGAGCGACTGGAGACCGAGATCAAGTACGCCGGTTACATCGCCCGACAGGATCGGATGATCCGGGAGGTGGCACGCCACGAAAAGACCCTCATCCCGGAGGATTTCGAGTATGCCGCCCTGACCGGCCTGACGCTGGAAGCCCGGGAAAAGCTGGCCCGCATCCGTCCCCGCAATCTGGGGCAGGCGGGGCGCATCCCCGGCGTTTCGCCCTCTGATGTGGCGCAGCTGAGCATCGCACTGGCAGGGAAACAACAAAAATAATACGAATTTGCGATAAAATAAACGATTGCGCTACCCCAACCACCTGACAGAAAGGAAAACACTATGATCGACAAACAGCGGTTGGAGGAAAAGTGTTCCACATGGAACATCACCCTCACCGGCACCCAGCTGGATCAGCTGGATGCCTTTGCCCAGATCCTTGTAGACTACAACCAGAAGGTCAACCTGACCGCCATCACCGACCCGGAGGGCATCGAGGACAAGCATTTCCTCGACAGCCTGCTGTTTGCCAGCCAGCCGGAAGTAGCCGGGCGCATGGTGGACGTAGGTGCCGGGGCAGGCTTTCCGGGCATCGTGACCAAGATCTTCAAGCCGGAGCTGGAACTGACCCTGATGGAACCCACCGGCAAGCGGGTGGACTTTTTGAAGTACGCCTGCGCCCAGCTGGGGCTGACCGGGGTGGAGTTTGCCAAGGAGCGCGCCGAGGAAGCCGCGCGCAAGGTCTGGCGGGAGCAGTTTGATCTGGCTTCTGCCCGCGCCGTGGCAGCCCTGCCCATGCTGGCAGAATACTGCCTGCCGCTGGTGAAGGTGGGCGGCAACTTCCTTGCCATGAAGGGTGCATCCGGGGAAGAGGAGCTGACCGCCGCCCGGGGCGCTATCAAAAAGCTGGGCGGCGAGTACCGCGAGACCCGCACTTTGCACCTGCCCGGCGGCGACACCCGCACGCTGATTTTGTGCAAAAAGATTTCGCAAACTCCGACAGCATATCCCAGAAACGGCGGTAAAATTGCAAAAAGCCCGCTGAAATAACGCATAACTTGACGCAACCTGTAAGACCCTGCCGAACGAAATTTCTGGCGGGGTCTTTCTTTGTGTGCTACACTGAAGCTGAACAGGTTTTCCACGATTTCCCGGAGAAATGTGGAAAAACCGAAGGTTTATTTCACAGGAAAGGGGCAGCATCATGTTTGAACGCAAGAAAACGTCCGGGAAATTACTCTCTCTGCCCATCGACCAGATCCACCCGTCGCCCTTTCAGGCGCGGAAAAGCTTTGACGAGCAGGAGCTGACGGCGCTGGCGCAGAGCATCCGGGAAAACGGTCTGCTCCAGCCGGTTACGGTGCGCAAAGTGGCAGAGGGCTACGAGCTGGTGGCAGGGGAGCGGCGGCTGCGCGCCTGCCAGCTGGCAAAGATGACCACCATCCCCGCCATCCTGTGCAGCTACGCCGACGACCGCACCGCTGCACTGGGTTTGCTGGAAAACATCCAGCGCGCCGACCTGAACCCCTTTGAACAGGCGCAGGGGCTGCGGGATGTGATGGTGCTGTGGGACTGCACCCAAGCGGAAGCCGCCAAGCGTCTGGGCATGGCGCAGCCCACCTTTGCCAACAAGCTGCGGCTATTGCAGCTGACCGCAGACCAGCGGCAGTTCGTGCTGGACAATAACCTCACCGAGCGCCACGCCCGCGCGGTGCTGCGTCTGCCGGAGAACCGCCGCAGCGAGGCGCTTATCACCATCGCCAAGCGCCGCCTGAACGCCCGTCAGACCGACAGCTACATCGAGCAGCTGCTGAACAGCCCGCCCAAGGCCGGGCACCGCATCTCCATGGTGCGGGACGTGCGCATTTTTGTCAATACCATCGACCACGCCATCCGGCTGATGACCGACAACGGCGTGCCCGCCACCGCCCACCGGGAAGAGAAGGACGGCTACATCGAGTACACCGTGCGCATCCCCACCGCCGCCGCGGAGAAGTGAATGTTCCATGTGGAACAGGGAAGAGGATATAGCCGAGAGATGTTCTCTTTTGACACCAAAAGAGAACCAGAAAAGTGCCAGCGATTTCGACGCGCTGGAGCCACGAAAAAGGGGCTGCTCGCCCCTTTTAACCCCAAAGAAGTGGGCTACACCGGAAAAAACTGAAGATTCACGCCTGTTCGGCGTGAAGATCTTTTAACCGTTTTTTCCGGCTCCGCCGATTTATAGCCCCTCAGTCGCTACGCGACAGCTCCCCCGGGGGAGCGGGCCCTCTCAGGCGCTCCCGCGCCAGATTCCCCCTTTTGTCACCTACGGTGACATCTTCCCCCGGAGCGGGGGAAGTCTTTCCTCAAAGGGAGAGCCAAGCCGTAAAGTTTGGCACTAAAGGATTAGGTACAAAGAGGAAGCTTCCGGGCGTGCTCTTGGCTCCCCCTTCGGGGGAGCTGGCATCGCGCAGCGATGACTGAGAGGGTTTGCCGTCCCCTTGGGCAAGACGGAAGGGGTAATTTTCACTTTTCCACCCCCAAAAGTTAAAAATCCAGCTGAAAAACGCTCCAGATGGTTCAAAAAACAATTTGGATGTGTTATACTAGAAACCAAGGTGCCTGCCGGACGGGGAAACCGGCGGGCACGACTGCGTGTTCCATGTGGAACAAATCTTTCCCCGGGAGGAAGAAAAGCGCGTGGCAAAAATTGTAGCGATCGCAAACCAGAAGGGCGGAGTGGGTAAAACCACCACCGCCGTCAACCTTTCGTCCTGCGTAGCGGCATTGGGCAAAAAGGTGCTTATCGTAGATCTCGACCCGCAGGGCAACACCACCACCGGCTATGGCATCCCAAAGCGCAGCGTGGAGGCGGGCACTTACGAGGTGCTTATCGGCAAGGCAACAGCGGCGCAGGCCATCCGGCACACCGAGTACCGCACCGATGTCATCGGCTCCAACACCCGTCTGGCCGGTGCCAGCTTGGAAATGATCGACCTGCCCGGCCGCGAGGGACGTCTGCGCAAGGCGCTGGCTGAGGTGCAGAAGGATTACGACTTCATCTTTATCGACTGCCCGCCCAGTCTGGATCTGCTCACCCTCAACGGCCTGAGCGCCTGCGACAGTGTGCTCATCCCGGTGCAGTGCGAGTACTATGCGCTGGAAGGTCTGTCGGAGCTCATCAGCACCCTCAAGACCATCCGCAAAAAGTATAACCCGTATCTGGATATCGAGGGCGTGGTGTTCACCATGTTCTCGCTGCGGTACAACCTGACCGTGCAGGTGGTGGAGCAGGTACAGAAGTACTTCGGCTCCAAGGTGTACAAGACCACCATCCCGCGCTCCATCCGCATTTCGGAAGCGCCCAGCTACGGCCAGCCCATCAATTTCTACGAGCCAAAGGGCAAGGGCAGCGAGGCCTACATGGATCTGGCCATCGAATTCGTCAAGCACAACCGGCCGCAGGAACCTAAGAAGTCCCGCGCAAAGGCTGCACCCGCCGCAGAGCCGGCGAAAAATGCTCTGGAAGATTAAAACAGGGGGAACAAGGTAAACAATGGCAAGAGGAAAAGGAGGGCTCGGACGCGGGCTGGACAGTCTGTTTGAGGACGCAGCACCGGTCTTTGAGTCAGAGCACGCAGCGGTGGAGACCCTGCCGCTGCGCGAGATCGAGCCGGACCCCGACCAGCCCCGCAAGACCTTTGAGCAGGAGACCCTCAGTGAGCTGGCTGCCAGCATCGCCGAGCACGGCTTGTTGCAGCCCATTGCGGTGCGGCCAAGACCCATGGGCGGTTACAGCATCGTGGCGGGCGAGCGCCGCTGGCGTGCCTCCCGCATGGCGGGTCTTACCGAGGTGCCGGTGGTCATCAAGGATGTGTCCGACGAGCAGGCCATGGAGCTGGCGCTGGTAGAGAATTTACAGCGCGAGGATCTGGACCCGGTGGAAGAAGCTGCCGGCATCCGGGAGCTGATGACCCGCTGCGACCTGACACAGGAGCAGGCCGCCCGCAAGCTGGGCAAGAGCCGCAGCGCACTGGCCAACAGTCTGCGTCTGCTCAACTTACCGGAAACGGTGCTGGAGCTGCTGAAGAGCGGCTTTATCAATACCGGCCACGCCAAGGTGGTGCTGGGTCTGCCCACGCCGGAATTGCAGGCCGAAGCCGCGCAGATCATCGCGGACAACCAGCTGAACGTCCGTCAGGCCGAGGCGCTTTGCAAAAAGATGGCAAAGCCCGCCAAGGAGCCCCGCGAACCCGCACCCCGCGGCACTTTGCCGGTGGAGGTGGAAGAGAGCCTGAAACAGGTGCTGGGCAGCGAGGTGAACGTGGCCTACCACGGCGGCAAGGGCAAGCTGACGGTGCATTTTTACTCCGACGAGCAGCTGCGCGCCTTTGCAAACCTGCTGGGACAGTACCAGATGGAAACCGAATAATCATGCGATCCAAGGCGGGAACTGCCGCCTTTGAACGGCAGCGGAAAGCCCCAGACGCACCGCTGCAAGCCCAATAGAGTTAAGGAGAGTCAATCATGCTGGATATCAAATTTGTCCGCGAGAACCCGGACGCCGTTAAGGAAAACATCAAAAAGAAGTTTCAGGATGCCAAGCTGCCGCTGGTGGACGAGGTCATCGAAAAGGATGCCAAGTACCGTGCAGCCCTGAAGGAAGTGGAGGCCCTGAAGGCCGCCCGCAACAAGCTGAGCAAGGCCAACGGCCCGCTGTTCGGCCAGCTGAAGAAGTGCACCGATGAGGCACAGAAGGCTGAGCTGCAGGCACAGATCGACGCCAACAACGCCGCCGTCAAGGCCGACGCCGACAAGATGGCAGAGCTGGAGAAGGAAGAGGAGGAACTGTCCGCCCGCATTCAGGAGATCATGTACTCCATTCCTCAGATGATCGACCCCAGCGTGCCCATCGGCCCGGACGACACCTATAACGTGGAGGCTCAGCGCTTCGGCGAGCCCGTTGTGCCGGATTTCCCCATCCCGTACCACACCGAGATCATGGAAAGCTTTGACGGCATTGATATGGACGCCGCAGGCCGCGTGGCCGGTAACGGCTTCTACTACCTGCTGGGCAACATTGCACGCCTGCACGAGGCTGTGCTGGCCTACGCCCGCGACTTTATGATCAACAAGGGCTTTACCTACGTCATCCCGCCCTTCATGATGCACGGCAACGTGGTGCAGGGCGTCATGTCCTTCCCCGAGATGGACGCCATGATGTACAAGATCGAGGGTGAGGACCTGTACCTGATCGGCACCAGCGAGCACACCATGATCGGCCGCTTCATCGACCAGACGCTGGACGAGAGCAAGATGCCCCTGACCCTGACCTCTTACAGCCCCTGCTTCCGCAAGGAGAAGGGCGCACACGGCATCGAGGAGCGCGGCATCTACCGCATCCACCAGTTCGAGAAGCAGGAGATGATCGTGGTCTGCCGCCCCGAGGAGAGCGCCGACTGGTACGAGAAGCTGTGGCAGATGTCTGTGGAGCTGTTCCGCAGCATGGAGATCCCCGTGCGCCAGCTGAACTGCTGCTCCGGCGATCTGGCTGACCTGAAGGTCAAGAGCTGCGATATCGAGGCTTGGAGCCCCCGCCAGCAGAAGTACTTCGAGGTCTGCTCCTGCTCCAATCTGGGTGACGCACAGGCACGCCGTCTGCACATCCGCATCAAGGGCAAGGACGGCAAGACCTATCTGGCTCACACCCTGAACAACACCTGCGTGGCACCTCCGCGTATGCTGATCGCCTTCCTGGAGAACCATCTGCAGGCCGACGGCAGCGTGACCATCCCCGAAGTGCTGCAGCCGTACATGGGCGGGCTGAAGGTCATGGTCCCCACCAATAAGAAGGACTAAAACTGCACCAGGTTTTCCACAACCGGACAGAAAAAGGTTGAAAAAAGCACCGCTTTCCGCACAGGGAAGCGGTGCTTTTTTCATGGGAAGCGGGAGCGCCTGAGAGGTTTTTTGCTGCAAAACTGGCAAGAAAACCGATATTTCAACGAACCTATGTAAATAAATTAAGAATATCAAAAAACTGCAAAATTTTTTGAAAATATGTGTTGACAAAAGGGGCATCTATGGATATAATAATAAAGCACCGTTCGAGTGCAAGTTAAATATGTGGCGGTATAGCTCAGTTGGCTAGAGCATTCGGTTCATACCCGAAGTGTCACCGGTTCAAATCCAGTTACCGCTACCACGTTACAGAGTTTCGCTAAGATAAGGGGGACGGTCGTCCGCAGTAGTGGACGATGAAAGTCGGAGGTTTTAGCGAAGCTCTGTATTTGTAAGGCCCGTTGGTCAAGCGGTTAAGACACGGCCCTTTCACGGCTGTAACATGGGTTCGATTCCCGTACGGGTCATAAAAACGCCTTTGCGCAATGCGCAAGGGCGTTTTTACTTTGTCCCGGATGGGAAGCCTAGCTACATAATACAGGATAGACTTTTTTCAAAAAATAAGATATACTTACGTTGAAAAGGTGGGATGTGTTATGCCGGAGATCAGTTTGTTTTGCGGGATACGGGTCACAATGTTTTACAGTGACCATAATCCGCCGCATTTTCACGCCGAATACGGCGGATTCAAGGCATTGATCGATATTCAAAATTCCTGTGTGATCCGTGGTGCATTGCCGGGGCGGCAGCTGAAGCTGATCCTTGCATGGTGCGAGCTGCATAAGGATGAGCTGATGCAGAACTGGGAACTGGCCAGAACTGCTGCGCCGCTCAATCACATTGCACCGCTGATCTAAAAAAGGAGGTATCTCTATGGATACATTGTTCCCAAAGGTCTTGCAGGCTGTTGCGGGCGAGAACTTTACGGTGTACCTCTATTTCAACGATGGCTCTGTGCGTCTGTATGACGCAAAGCCGCTGCTTGCGCTGGGCGGGGTCTTTGCGCCCTTGCAGGATGAAGCTTTTTTCAAAAGCCGCCTGACCGTCCTGAACGACACCGCTGCATGGGATGTGACCGGTGACCGGGACCCGGGCAGCTGTGTGGACTTGGACCCCATCGAGCTGTACGAGTCCTGTCCTGTGGTGGTAGACCCGCTGGAATCGGCATCCTGATCCGCAAAAATACGCAAAAACACGGGAAGATCCGCAGACCTTCCCGTGTTTTTATTTATTTATTCTGCTCCTGCACATACCGCAGAATGTCCTCCGGCACCTCTGCCAGCGCATCCGCACCGGCGGCGGTCAGCTCAGCACGACCGCGGAAGCCCCACAGCGCGCCCATGGCGGGCAGGTGGGCGTTGTGCCCGGTGAGGATGTCTACGTCGCTGTCGCCCACAAAAAGGGTGGCGGCGGGGTCTGCGCCCAGCTCGGTCATCAGGGCGTACAGCCCGGTGGGGTCGGGCTTGGTGGGCACGCCCGGGCGGTTGCCCCGCACGGCGTCAAAGCGGCCGGTGCCAAAGTAGTGGGCAATGATGCCGCCGCACAGGGCATCAGCCTTGTTGGAGAACACCGCGCACTGGATGCCCTCGGCCTTCAGTGCGTCCAGCAGCGCCGGAATGCCGGGGTAGGGCGCGGTTTTGTCCTCCTTGTGGGCGTCGTACCGGGCGGTGAACTGCGCCAGTGTCGCCGCCAGCTGCGCCGGGGTGCGGGCGTCAGCGGGGGAGAACCGCTCCACCAGCTTGGGAATGCCGTTGCCCACCATCATCTTGAACTGCGCCACCGTAAAGGTGGGCCAGCCGTTTTGTGCACACACCCAGTTGCCGGCATCGGCAAGGTCGTCGATGGTGTTCAGCAGGGTGCCGTCCAGATCAAATAATACAGTCTTTATCATAAAATAGTCTCCGTTGGTCTGTGTTACAAAAATGCCCCGCCGACCGTAGGTTCAGCGGGGCATCGCAAGTATACTTCTATATCTCCAGAAAATCAAGAGCCGCCAGCGGCACGCTGCGCACCGTGACCTTTTCTTTGCCGGGAAATACAAGGGTCAGGTTGGCACGCTGTACCGTCACCGCCCAAGGGGATTGCAATGCGGTAAAGCAGGTGTCCGGGTGGAACACGCACAGCTGGTGCAGATGGAACCGGTGCTGCCGACAGAGCAGCAGCTGTCCCTGCTGCTGCCATACGCCCTCCCGGTGCCAGCCCACGGCGGCAGCGCCCAGCAGGGCGGCAAATACCCCGGTGGGGATGAGCAGCGGCAGGGTAAGGGCAGGCAGGGTGGTGCGGGACACCGCCGTCAGCAGCAGACAGAGCGCCAGCGGGATGCCTGCCGGTAAAAAGAACACCATGCTGCGGTCAGTGGTGTCGGCGCGGGTATCCGGGGGCAGCTGTGCCATCTCCGGCAGCAGCTCCCGCAGCAGCGGGGTGCCCTCCCGCCAGACGAACAAGGGCAGCTCCGGGCGGCACGCCCCTGCCGAGACAAATACCGGGCAATAATGCAGCGCCCATGTGGCGGGGGAGCGGCGCAGGTCGGCGTAGTTCAGCTGGCAGAGCCGCAGCCGCATCTCGTACCGGCGGATCAATCCGCCCCGGCTGCCCAGCTGGGTGTCGGTGCGCCAGACGGTGTAATGTACCGCCTGCAAAGCGCTGCGCACCAGACTGATGCAGAACAGGGTGCCCGCCAGCACCAGCAGCCACGCCGTGCCCAGCGGCAGCCAGCGGGCGGCAAGCGCCGCCAGCTGTCCCAGCTGCGCAAGGGCAGCGGTCTGGGCATCCGGGGCGTAGCTTTGGGTCTGGTGGATGGCCAGCCACCATAAAATCAGGGTAGACAGGCCGTTGGCACCCAGCACCGTAAAGGCCAGCTTTTCGCCGCCCTTGGGCGCGTGCCACAGCGGGTCTGTCACCGGCAGCAGCACATCGGCAAGCTCCTCGGCCTGCTGCCGGGTAAGATACAAAGTAATGGTCTTGGTCTGCCCCACAGGGTACAGCACCACCCGGCAGGCACCGGTCAGGCGGTAGAGCAGGGGCTGCTCCAGCATCAGTGCTGCCAGCCCCTCGGCGCGCAGGGCGCGGTCCAGCCGCACGCCAAGCCGCCAGCTGACGTGCACCGTGCCCTCGGCATCCACCTGCCAGCGGCCGCCATAGTACACTGCCCAGCACACGGCGCTGATAAAGAAGAGCAATACAAGCTCCTGCCGCAGCGCTGCACGCAGGGCGTCCCAGTTGCGGTCAAAAAGCACCTGTACCAGCGGCAGAAGGTACACCAGCAGGGTCTTGCGCAGCAGATGCAGTGCCGCCAGCGGGTGGAAGTGCTTTTCCCGGTTCATACGTTGCCCTCCATCAGTACTGCCGCCAGCGCGGTAGCCTGTGCGGCGGGGATGCCGGGCAGCACCAATTGCAGCCCCGGGCTGCGCACAAGGAGCACGGTGCACCCTGCCGCCCACAGCAGCGGGGTGCGCAGCAGCTGCACCCCGGTGACCGCCCGGCGCGGGATGCGGTGCAGCACAGGGACAGCCACCCCGGACTGCACCGTGACGCTGTCTGCCGTCAGGGCGGCGACAAAGCTGCAGCAGCGCGCCCGGACAAGCGCCACCAGCGCCGCCCATACAGCGCAAAAGGCTGCGCCCGCCCACACGCTCTGCCAGAAGGCAAAGGGCGCGCAGACCAGCCCGGGCACGGCTGCCCAGACGCAGAGCACCCGGCGGGCGCGGGGCGGCAGCACCAGCGCGGTGCGCAGCAGCTCCTGCTCGCTCATTTGTGGGAGGAAAGACCCCACGCATCCATCAGCAGATGCAGGGTATCGTCCTGTGTCAGGCAGAGCAGCCGGTCCCACGGCAGCAGCACCGTGCTGCCGTGAGGGATGATGAACTCGGTATCCCGGGTGATGCTGACCAGAATGGCATCGCCGGGAATGGGGATCTCCTTGATCTCCTTGCCCGCGAACTGAAAGTCCTCCGGCAGCAGGATCTCGTTCAGGCTGGCAGTGCCGCCGCCCAGAGAAAGCAGCTGCCGGATGGTGTCGGTCTCGATCTCCCGCTCCAGAATATGGCTCAGGTTGTCGGTGCCGCACACCACGGTGTCCACGCCCAGCGTGTGCAGGATGTCCCGGTTTTTGGGGTTGGAGGCGCGCGCCACGGTGCGGTTCACGCCGAACTCCCGCTTGGCGATCTGGCACGCCACCAGATTGGTCTCGTCGGTGTTGGTCACCGCCACAAAGGCGTCGCAGCTGGCCACATCGGCGGTGCGCAGGGTGTCAAAGCTCAAGGAGTCGCCGCAGATGACCGGGATATCCAGCGTGTCGGCAAGGGTGCGGCACAGCGCCTCCTGCGGCTCGATGATGGTCACCTTATGGCGGTGGGACAGCAGGCTTTGGGCAAGATACATTCCCACCCGGCCGCCGCCGGCAATACAAACTTTCATATCGTTACCTCGTTCTACGGTCTGTAAAGCAAAAACAGGCTGTTTTACTTGGAAAGTGCCCGGAACACCGCCTGCTCGGTCAGCACGGTGGGGCAGATGGTCTCCAGCTCGTAGGCCTTGTGGTATAAAATTTGCAGATGCGGGTCGGATACCCGGCAGATGACCTTATCCCGGCGGAAGATGTTCTTTGCCAGCTGCGCCGCCATCAGGTTCACCGAGTCCTCCTCGGTCACCGCCGCCACGGCGTCGCAGTTCTCCACGCCGCCCCGGCGCAGGGTGTCCGGGTCGGTAGGGTCGCCCACAAGGGCAGTGCCGTGAAAGGTATAATCGTCAAAGGCATCCAGACGCTTGAGCTGCTCAGGGTCCTTTTCCACCACCGAGATATCATGGCCGATGCGCTCCAGATCGCGGATCAGCGCCGCACCCACCTGATCGCAGCCGATCACCAGTATGTTCATGAAGGTTCACCTCGTTGTTCTCAGTGCTTTCAGCGTCGGGCGCAGAAAGCGGACAGACTTCTTATTTTTATAGTATAGCACATTTCCCGGGGCAGATAAATACAGCGCCCGGGGGAAAATTTCTATAATCTGTATGCACAGGGGCTCATAGTATGGTATACTGAAACTGCTTTTGAAAAAACTACGCATCCAACCGGGTGCTGCAGGAGGGATTTATTACGTTTTTCGAGATCATCAAAGCGATCCTGATGGGTATCGTGGAGGGCATTACCGAGTGGCTGCCCATCTCCTCCACCGGTCACATGATCCTTGTGGAGCAGGTCGTCAAGTTCAATGCCAGTGAAGAATTCATGTCCATGTTCCGGGTGGTCATCCAGCTGGGTGCCATTCTGGCCGTGGTGGTGCTGTTCTGGAATAAGCTGTGGCCCTTCGGGCTGCGGCAGGGCAAGGTCATCTCCAAGCCCAGCGTGTGGAACCTGTGGTTCAAGGTGGTAGCCGCCACCCTGCCGGTGCTGGTCATCAGCCCGCTGGACGACTGGATGGAGGCACACTTCTATAACTACATCACCGTAGCCGCCATGCTGATCCTGTACGGCGTGCTCTTCCTTGTGGTGGAGAACCGCCGCACCACGCCCCGGGTCACAAAGCTGGAACAGATCAGCTACCGGGATGCGCTGCTCATCGGCGTGTGGCAGTGCCTTGCCATCATCCCCGGCACCTCCCGCTCCGGCGCTACCATCGTGGGCGGTCTGCTGCTGGGGCTCTCCCGCGCCTGCGTGGCAGAGTTCACCTTCTATCTGGCTATTCCGGTCATGGCGGGTGCATCTCTGCTCAAGGTGGTCAAGTTCGCGTTTTCCGGTACGGCCATTACCGGCACCGAGATCGCTGTGCTGCTGGTGGGCTGTGTTGTGGCCTTTGCCGTCAGCCTTGCAGCTATCCGCTTCCTGATGGATTACGTCAAGCGCCACGACTTCAAGTTCTTCGGCATCTACCGCATCGTGCTGGGTGTCATCGTGCTGGCTGTGGCAGCCATCACCGCGCTGGCATAAGAGAAAATCTTAATAATGATAACAGGGGCTGCTGCACGGCATTCGGTGCAGCAGCCCCTGTTTTTTAGTATTAAACGCTCACTCTTCCGCTTTTTTCACCTTTACGCGCCACTTGTGGGACATATACTCCGAGCGCAGTTTGTTGGTAACAAAGGTCTGGCTGCTGTACAGGCCGTGGTGGCCGGAGAGCATAAAGCAGATACCGCAGCCCAGCGCGATGAGCTCCAGCCCGGCGCCGCTGAACAGCTCAAAGCCCAGCAGGATGGAGGGGATCAGGACGTTGGTGGCACCGCAGAAGATGGACACCAGCCCCACCGCCGCCGCAAACCCGGCGGGTAGACCCAGCAGCGGGCCGATCACGCAGCCGAAGGTAGCGCCCACAAAAAAGCTGGGCACCACCTCGCCGCCCTTGAACCCGCAGGCAAGGGTCAGCGCGGTGAGGAAGATCTTGCACAGAAAATCCCACGGCAGTGCCTGTCCCTGCTCCACGGCAGCGGTGATGACGCTCATGCCCGCGCCGTTATAGCGCCCCACGCCGAAGAGATAGGAAAAGCCGATGACCAGCACGCCGCCCGCAAAGACCCGCACCCACGGGTTCGGGAGAAGCTTTGGCACGGTGTGCTCCATGAAGTGGAGGGTGTAGCAGAACAGGCGGGAAACGGCAGCGCAGGCCACACCCAGCAGGATGACCAGCAGGGCGGTGCGGACATTCAGCTCCGGCGCAGTGAGGGCAAAGTGGGTGGGCGCGATGCCAAAGACCAGCGAGCAGCCGTAGGCGATAAGGGCAGAGGTAAAGGCCGGGACAAAGGCAGAAGTAAAGGTCAGGCCCACATCCTCCACCATCATGGCAAAGCAGGCCGCCGCCAGCGGGGTGCCGAATAGGGCAGAGAAGAACGCCGCCATGCCGCTGATGGTGGCGGTGCGGCGGTCGTGGTCCTTGAGCCGCAGCAGGGTGCCAAGATTCCAGCCGATGCTGCCGCCCATCTGCAGCGCAGCACCCTCGCGGCCGGCAGAGCCGCCGCACAGGTGGGTGAGCACCGTACCCAGAAAGATAGCGGGCACCAGCAGAATGCTGACCGGTTCGCCGCTCTGCACAGCGCGGATAACGTTGTTGGTGCCCACACCCTCGCACTTTGTTACCTTATAAAGGGCGGTGATGAGCAGGCCTGCCACAGGCAAAAGGAACAGCAGCCAGGGCTGCGCGGCACGCAGCTCGGTGGCGTGCTCGACAGCAAGATGGAACAAGGTGCCCAGAAATCCGCAGAGCAGACCCATGGGAACCGCCAGAAAGAACCATTGCAGCGCCACCCGGACGGCGGCTACGGCTTCGCGCCGGAATGTATCAAAATCGTTCATAGAAAGTACTCCTGTATCTTGACATCCGTTCTGTTTTTTGGAACCGATATAAGATAACACCGCAGGGCAGGACTGTCAACCCCAAAATGGGCAGAGAAAAACGGCGCTGCTCCATTTTCTGTTTACACCGCTCGCCCGGGTGTGCTATACTGAAGGCAGTACCGCACAATTCCCGCCTGACGGCTCAAGCACCGTTCCGGCGGCTGCGGCACGGCATCTGCGTTGCCAAAATGCTCGATAATACACAAAGTATTATCTGCGCTTTTGGCTTAGCATCTGCCGCACCTCGCTCGCCGTATCGGCACTTGGAATCATGCGGTACTGCCTGAACAAAAGAGAGCCCGCGCGGCAGACGCCGCCGGAAGGATATGGGAGGAAAAACACAATGGAAGCATCCAAAGTTTACTATACGGATTTCCGCTGTCCGGTGGGCACCAGCCTGCTGGAAAAGCTGCGCCGGGTGTGCATTGCCGCCGGCATCAAGGACATCGACATGGACGGCCGGTTCGTGGCCATCAAGATGCACTTCGGCGAGCTGGGCAATCTGGCTTTTCTGCGTCCCAACTACGCCAAGGTGGTGGCAGACCTGTGCAAGGAGCAGGGCGGTATGCCCTTCCTGACCGACTGCAACACCCTGTACCCGGGCAGCCGCAAGAATGCGCTGGAGCACCTGAGCTGCGCCCAGCTGAACGGCTTCTGGCCCATGACCACCGGCTGTCAGGTGATCATTGGTGACGGTCTGCGCGGCACGGATGAGGTGGAAGTGCCGGTGCCCAACGGCGAATACTGCAAGACCGCCAAGATCGGCCGCGCCATCATGGATGCGGACGTGTTCATCAGCCTGACCCACTTCAAGGGCCACGAGTCCACCGGCTTCGGCGGTGCGCTCAAGAATATCGGCATGGGCTGCGGCTCCCGCGCGGGCAAGATGGAGCAGCACGCTGCCGGCAAGCCCGCCGTGCAGGAGGGGCTGTGCCGCGGCTGCCACCGCTGCGCCAAGGAGTGCGGCTCGGACGCCATTACTTACAATGCCGAAAACAAGGCGGTCATCGATTACGACAAGTGCAAGGGCTGCGGCCGCTGCATCGGTGCGTGCAGCTTTGACGCCATCTATTCTCCCAACGACTGTGCCAACGAGCTGCTGGACCGCAAAATGGCGGAGTACGCCGCCGCAGTCTGCCACGACCGCCCCTGCTTCCATATTTCTCTGGTGCAGGACATCAGCCCCAACTGCGACTGCCACGGCGAGAACGATGCACCCATCCTGCCGGATATCGGCATCTTTGCGTCCTTTGACCCTGTGGCGCTGGACCAGGCCTGCGTGGACGCCTGCCTGAACGCCGCCCCGCTGCCCAACAGCCAGCTGAGCACGAACCTTGCAAAGCCGGGCTGGAACTGCTACCACGACAACTTCAAGGACTCCAATCCCAACATCGAGTGGAAGGCCACCCTTGAACAGGCCGAGAAGGTGGGTATGGGCACCCGCCAGTATGTGCTGAAAAAGGTATAACGACAAAATGGGGCGCTGACCACACGGTCAGCGCCCCATTGCGCTTTAAAGTTTAAGGTTGCGTTTAGGCCTCGCCGTTCGTCTCCGGCACGATATCGTCCAGCACGCTTTGCAGCGCCTGCCAGTTTTTCAGGGTGCAGCCGGGCAGGGTGTCAGCGTCCAGCCCTGCGTCCGCGATGCGGCCGGTCATGCTGTCCTTATCGCTGAGCAGGTCCAGCGCGGCGTCCTTAATTAGCGGCCATGCCTCGGCAAAGCCCTCCTGCTGGTTGTCGGTCAGGCCGTCGTACCAGCTGTAAAAGGCCTCCTGAATGGCTTCCGGGGAGCGGCTGGACATCCGCGCGTCCTCGGCCCATTGCAGCAGCGATGCCGCCGCGATAACCGATTTCAAGGAGCAGCCGGATACCCCGGGCCCCCAGCCCAGACAGGGCGCAAAGGCGTTTTCCGTGCCGGTGATGGAGAACACCGAGTTCTCGTCGAAGTTGCCGGGGTTGCCGGGGTTCAGCTCTCCGGTGTTGGCCTCTGTGGTGGAGGAGGGCAGCTCACTGCTGCCGGAAGCGGATGCGCTGTCCGAGGCGGGTGCAGCGCTGGATGCGGGGCTGCTGTCGGCAGAGCCGTTGCAGGCTGCCAGCAGGCAGCCCAGCATGGCGGCGCACAGCAGCAGCGCAAGGGAGCGGATATATTTCGATGTCATAAGAAAAACCTCCGTAAACGGTGCTCCGGCAAGCCGCCGGAGCAAAGCGGGATCTACACTCTAAGTATACGTTCTGCGCACGGCGTTGTCAATCGTTCTGCGCAGGACGAATTTCAAGCAGACCTGTGCAGGATATACAAAAATACAGCTTGAATTTCGGGCAGTTCCACGCATTGATATTTTCTGCACTGGCTCGTATAATCAAAGACAGACAAGTGAATTTATCAGTGCGTGTAACTGTTCGATCAGGCATGAGCATCAGAGGGAAGGCGGCAACGGCATCCCTTTGGTTCTTGTGCCCTTTTTCTTTTTCACAAAAGCTGCGGCATGGAAGCGGAGGAGTGCGGCGATGCAGGCTGTAAAGGTATTCAATAACAATGCGGTGTCGGTGGTCATGCCGGACGGCAGGGAAGCCATTCTCGTGGGCAACGGGCTTGGGTTTGGCCGCCGCCCGGGGGACGTGATCGACAAAAACCGCGTTTCCAAGGTGTACTATGTGCAGAACGAACTGCAGACCAAGTTCCTCAAGATGCTGGATAACGTCACCCCGCAGGTGATGCAGGCCGCCGAGCGCATCTCGCTGGCGGCAGAGGAGCAGGGCATCCTGCTCAGCAGCAAAAGCACCATCTCGCTGGTGGATCACATCAGTTTTGCGCTGGAACGTGTGGAAAAGGGCACCTTTCTGCCCAACCTCATGCTCTCGGAGACCCGGATGCTGTACCCGAAGGAGTACGCGGTGGGGCAAAGGGCACTGGAACTTGTCCGGCAGTTCTGCGGCGTACAGCTGCCGGAGGACGAAGCGGGCTACATTGCCCTGCATCTGGTAGCCGGTGCGGCGGACGGTGCACTGGCGTATGATACCGTAAAGTTCGTCAAGGCGGTCAAGGAGATCATCTGCGACACCTATCACTGCACCTTTGAGGAAGAAAGCCTTGAGACCACCCGCCTGACCGTACACCTCAAGTTTCTGGCGGCGCGCATCCTGCGGCACACTCCTTGGCAGGACGCCGGGCTGGAATCCATGTATACAGTGCTTTTGCAGCGCGACAGCCGCAACGAGGTGTGCTTACAGCGCATCAATGCCTATCTGCGGCAGGAATTTGATTACGAGCTGGATCATCAGGAGCAGGTCTATCTGCTCATCCACCTGACCAAGATCGTAGGATAAAACGCTTCAACAGGGCGTCCGGAAGCCCTGCGGAATAGAAATCATCCCCCCAAACAGTCAAGTCAAAAAGTGAGGAGTATTACACGATGAAAGAAAAAGTCATGAATGGCTTGGAAAAGTTCTCCAAAGCCATGCTCTCACCGCTGTCGTATATCTCGGCAGCAGGCCTGATCCTTGTGCTGGGCGCATTGCTTACCAGCACAAGCCTTAGTGCGATGATCCCCGTTCTGCAGTGGACCCCCATCAAGCTGCTGGGACAGCTGATCTACAACTGCATCATGGTCATCATCAACAACCTCAGCCTGATGTTCTGCGTAGGCATTGCAGCGGCGCTGGCCAAAAAGAACAAGCAGCAGGCTGCCATCATCGGCCTGATGAGCTATTTTATGTACCTGACCGCCGGCAACGTCACCCTGACCCAGCTGGGTATGCTGGCAGAGGCTGACCCGATGGTGGGTCTGTACGGCACCGGTCAGTCCACCGTGTTCGGCATCCAGACGGTGGATATGGGCGTGTTCGGCGGCATCCTGCTGGGCTTGGTCTGCGGCTGGGTGTACAACCGCACCTGTGAAAAGCAGTTCAAGGGCATCATCACCCAGATCTACTCCGGCAACCGCTGGTCCTTTACCTGCATGGTGGTCTTTTCCATCCTGTTCGGCTTTGGTTCCTGCTTCTTCTGGCCGCCGGTGCAGAACGTCATCAGCGCACTGACCGATCTGATCGCCACCTCCGGCAACTTCGGCCTGTTCCTGTACGGCTTTTTGGAGCGTTTCCTCATCCCCACCGGCCTGCACCACCTCATCTACACCCCCTTCCAGTTCTCTGCACTGGGCAACAGCCTGACCGTGGGCGATGCCACCTACACCGGCTCCTACATCGTCATGATGATGGAGTACAGCATGGGTCTGCCCTTCTCGGACGGCATCGTGTGGATGTACACCGGCTTCACCAAGACCTTCGGCTACTTTGGCATCGTGGCGGCCTTCATCTTCTGCGCCCGCAAGGAGAACCGCAAAAAGACCGCTGCCGTTCTGGTGCCGCTGGCCTTTACCGCTTCTCTGGCTTCCATCACTGAGCCGCTGGACTTCATGTTCTGCTTCACTGCTCCCATCCTGTGGGTGGCACACGCCTGCATCTCCGGCCTGTTCATCGTGCTGCTGCACATCTTCCATGTCACCGGCTTTACCACCAACCTCCTCGGCTCGGTGCTGATGAACCTTTCCGCCGGTGCAGATAAGACCAACTATCCCACCCTGTACCTGCTGGCGCTGTGCCAGATCGCAGTGTACTTTGTGGTGTTCACCCTGCTGATCAAGGCCTTTAACCTGCACACCCCCGGCCGGGAAGAGGTGAGCACCGAGACCGCGGGGAGCGATGCACCCGCCAAGAAGGCAAGCGTGAAGAACGCCGCCGAGGTGCAGTGCGTCATCGACGGTCTGGGCGGCAAGGAGAACATCCTGTCGGTGGACAACTGCTTCACCCGCCTGCGGGTAAACATCAAGGACCCCGCAAAGCTGGACGAAGCTGCCATCAACCGGCTGCCGAACAGCGGCATCGTGAAAAAGGGTACCGATATCCAGATCGTTTATGGTCTGCAGGTAGCCGATATCAAGCGTGCCGTGGAGGCACAGCTGGAAAACCAGTAAATCGTTTTACCGTGCCCCGGCGGAATGCGCCGGGCTAACCTGAAAAATACAAAAAAAGGAGCGTTTATACTATGGTCATTACCATTGCTGGCGGCGGTAGCACGTTTACCGCCGGTATCGTCAAATCCATCGCCCTGCGCCGGGAAGAACTGGAAGTGGACGAGATCCGTCTGTTCGACATCAACAAGGAGCGGCAGGACAAGGTTGCCGTTGTGGTGGACTGGGTCCTGCACAAGGAGCTGAATACCGACATCAAGCTGGTGGTCACCACCGATGTGCAGCAGGCTTACACGGATGCCTCTTTTGTGTTTGCCCAGATGCGCGTGGGCGGCTACGCCATGCGTGAGCAGGACGAAAAGATCCCCCTGCGCCACGGCTGCGTGGGACAGGAGACCTGCGGCTGCGGCGGCATGGCCTACGGAATGCGCACCATCTTCCCCATGATCAAGCTGATCGACGATGTGGAAAAGTATGCCAAGAAGGACTACTGGATCCTGAACTACTCCAACCCCGCCGCCATCGTATCCGAAGCCTGCCGCAAGCTGCGCCCGAAGGCACGGATCATCAACATCTGCGATATGCCCATCGCCATCATTGACGTGGTGGCAGCTGCCATGGGCATCCAGAACAAGAAGGAGATCGTCTACGATTACTTTGGTCTGAACCACTTCGGCTGGTTCACCTCCATCCAGTACCACGGCGAGGATCTGATGCCCAAGCTGCGCGCCTACATCAAGGAGAACAAGATCCTTCTGCCGGAAAGCTATCTCAAGGGCATGGGCGCGCTGACCTCCTCCAGCAACCAGAACCGCCACACCAAGGGCAGCTGGTACTATGTGTGGAAGGGCGAGTACGAGATCATGGAAAACTTCCCGGAGTATCTGCCCAACACCTACCTGAACTACTATCTGCAGGCCAAGGAGTTCGTGGAGCACTCGGACCCGAACCACACCCGCGCCAACGAGGTGGAGGAGACCCGCGAAAAGAACCTGTTCGACGGCATCGACCACTACCTCAAGACCGGCGAGGTGGACGCCAACACCTTCTATGCCGGCAGCCACGGCGACTGGATCGCAGATCTTTCCGCTGCGCTGAAGAACGACACCAAGGCACGCTTCCTCATCATCACCGAGAACCGCGGCGCTATCCCCAATATGCCCTATGACGCAATGGTGGAGCTGCCCGCCTACATCGGCAAAAACGGCCCGGAGGTCATTGCCCGGGACAACATCCCGCTGTTCCAGCAGGGCTTGATGATGCAGCAGCTCAACAGCGAAAAGCTGCTGGTAGAGGGCTGCGTGGAAGGCAGCTACGAGAAGGTGCTGCAGGCCTTCACCCTGAACAAGACTGTGCCCAGCATGAGCGTTGCAAAGGCCATTCTGGACGATATGATCGAAGCCAACAAGGGCTACTGGCCGGAGCTGCACTGAGCAGCCGGCTTTCCCGCCGCCGCAGGCATTGCCGCCTGCGGCGGCTTTTTTATGCGCATTGACCTTTGCACAGCAAGGGCTTATAATGAGAAAAAACCAGTAAAAGCGAAAGGAAGCACACCCATGCAAAACCAAGTCCCTGTATCCCAAAACCGCCCGGTCACCGGGCGCTTTGCGCCCAGCCCCAGCGGACGGCTGCATCTGGGCAATCTGGCGTGCAGCCTGCTGGCATGGCTCAGCGCAAAAAGTCAGGGCGGGCGCATCGTGCTGCGCATCGAGGACCTGGACGCCGAGCGCTGCCCCCGCGTCTACGCCGACTTGCTGGAGCAGGACCTTGCGTGGCTGGGGCTTACATGGGACGAGGGCGGCAGCACCGGCGGCGCACACGCACCCTATTACCAGAGCGAATGCGGGGACATCTATACCCAAAGCTACCGCAAGCTGGAGCAGAAGGGGCTGGTGTACCCCTGCTTCTGCTCCCGCTCCCAGCTGCACGCCGCCAGCGCACCCCACACCTCGGACGGCAACGTCATCTACCCGGGCACCTGCCGGGGACTGACGCCGGAAGAGATCGCGGAAAAGCGCAAAAAGAAAGCCCCTGCCTACCGCCTGATGGTGCCGGACGAGGAGATCACCTTTACGGACGGCTGCATGGGCATCCATACGGAAAACCTGCTGCGGGACTGCGGCGACTTCTACCTGCGCCGGGCAGATGGGGTGTTTGCCTATCAGCTGGCGGTGGTGGTGGACGATGCCCGCATGGGCGTTACCGAGGTGGTGCGCGGGGCAGACCTGCTTTCCTCCACGGCGCGGCAGCTGTACCTGTACCGGCTGCTGGGCTTACAAGCGCCCCGCTTTGCCCACTGCCCGCTGCTGCTGGCAGCGGACGGGCGGCGGCTGTCCAAGCGGGACGGCGACCAGAGCCTTGAAAACCTGCGGGCAAAATATACCGCCCCGGAGATCATCGGCAAGCTTGCCTTTGCCTACGGCTTGCAGCCGGAGCCTGCGCCCCGCACCCCGGAAAGCCTTGTGCCGGACTTTGCGTGGACAAAAGTCCCCAAGCAGGATATCTGCCTGCCCGAGGGGCTGTTTTAAAAAAGGAAATGAAAAAACGACCCCTGCCTGCGCCGTAGGCGCAGGCAGGGGTCAATTTTTCTTTCTTAGGCTCTCCGCACCTGCGGCAGCTGGCTGCGCTCGAGGGCGGTAAAGGCGCTGTCCAGCGCCAGTGCCAGCAGCGCACCCAGCGCCACATCAATGCAGCTGTGCTGTTTGAGCAGCACGGTGGAGCAGACGATGGAAACGCACAGCACGGCGGCTGCGGGACGCATCCAGCGGCGGCGGGGCGCATCAAAGATGCGGCTGCGGTAGTACGCCAGCAGCAGCGTTACCGAGTTGAACACATGGATGGAAGGGCAGACGTTGGTGGCGGTGTCGGTGCGGTACAAAAAGCGCACAGTCTGCGCAAAGATATCGTTGCCCGGCACCCAGTAGGGGCGCAGGTCCAGCGCCGTGGGCAGCACCGCGTAGCACGCCAGTGCAATGGTCATGCCGGAGAACAGCGGCAGGCACAGCCGCCAGAAGTCCTCCCGCGGGGCCTTCCACAGCAGATAGAACAGGGTGAAGGGGATCCACAAAAACCATGCAAAGTAGGGGATCACCGCATATTTGCAGAAGGGGATCAGATCGTCCAGACGGCAGTGCACCAGAATGCTGCGCAGGGGGACGTTTGCCTCCAGAGAGTGAAAAACGGAAAGATAAAATATCGTATACAGCGCCATGAACCCGATGGGGTGGCGCGCAAGCCAGCTGCGTTTCATAGAATAGCCTCCTTTTGCAGAAGAGCAGAACTCGATAGCATTGAGAAATTATACGCCCGAACGATGAAGATTGCAAGAACGAAAGGTGAAAACTTTGTCAAGCGCTGAAAAAATAATTTGTGGAACTTGTAAAAAATACCATCGTTCTGCTACTGATAATACGAATCAAAGCGGCGGTTTCCTGCAAAAAAGAAAAAATCCACCCCGTTTTCGCCGGTCTTTACAGACCGGGAATGGGGTGGATGCCAAAAATTCAGATCACACTCTGCTCCAGCCAGCTGCCACGGCGGAAGCGCAGGTAGAAACACAGCGAGCGGAACACCCAGTCCAGATACATCCCCATCCAGATGCTCAGCAGCCCGCCGCCGAAGCAGAGCACTGCCAGATAGCAGAAGCCCACCCGGAACGCCCACATGGACACGATGCTCACGGTCATGGTAAACCGGGCATCACCGGCGGCGCGCAGGATGTTGGGCAGGGTAAAGCTGGACGGCCACACGAACAGGGAAACGATGTTGAACCACACCATGATGTCCAGTGCCATGGCCTGCGCTTCCGGCGAGAGGTTGAACAGAGACACCGCGAACCGGTTGGCGAAGAAGAAGGCCGAAAGGTTCATCACCCACGCGCCGCAGTAGGCGGTCAGCATCAGGCGGCGGGAGTAGTACACCGCCTGTTCCTTTTCGCCCGCGCCCAGACACTGGCCTACCACGGTCAGGGCAGCCATGCCCACGGCGTTGGCGGGGATGTTCAGGAAAGTGGTGGTGGTATTGGCAACGGCATTGGCGGCAATGGCTGCCGTGCCAAGGGTGGAGGTCAGGCTGGAGACCGACAGCTTGCCGATCTGGAACATCCCGTTCTCAATGCCGGCAGGGATGCCTACCCGCAGGATGCGCCGGATCAGCCCGCCGTTCGGTGCCATCGCCCGCAGGCTGTCCACCCGCAGGGCGCAGCCCGGCTTTTGCAGCAGATACAGCACCACCGCGCAGGCAATGGCGCGGGACACAAGGCTGGCCAGCGCCGCGCCCATGACCCCCATGCCGAAGCCGTAGATCAGCACCGCGTTGCCGCCGATGTTCACCACGTTCATCACCAGACTGGACAGCATACTGATCTTGCTGTTGCCCTGCGCCCGGAACAGGGCCGCACCGGCATTGTACAGGCCAATGAAGGGATAGCTCAGCGCCGAAAGCAGAAAATAGGTCTCGGCATAGTGCATCACGTCCGCATCAATGGAGCCGAAGATGCCCCGCAGGATGGCGTGCCGCCCGCCGATGACCACCGCCGCCACCAGCACACTGAAACTGGACAGCACGAACAAAATCTGCGCGGCCGCCGCCTTAGCGTTTTTCGGCTCCTGATGGCCGATGTACTGGCTGGTGACCACCGCGCCGCCGGTGGCCAGTGCGCTCATGATCTGGATCATCAGGGTGTTGAAGCTGTCCACAAGGCTCACGCCGGAGACGGCGGCTTCGCCCACCGAGGACACCATCAAAGTGTCCGCCAGACCAATGGTCACGCTTAACGCCTGCTCCGCGATCAGCGGCAGCAGCAGCGCCACCAGCGCCTGCCGTGGAAACAGGGGAGTGGATGTGAATTTGGACGATTTCATGCTGTCCTCCGTTGCAAATGACAAAAAAGCTCGAATGCTTCTATCATACAGCGGAAGCTGTCGAAATGCAAGAGGTTGTATACAAGAAAGTGCCAAAAAGCAACAGTCTGCCGTGTGCAGTGCCCTTTACCCATGGGCGCAGTTGTGTTAAAATAAGGTTGCAGTCCGCCCCGCTGTGCAGGAGAGGGGCGCTGTTTGGTAAATGATAAGATATATGATAAGAAGTTGAGGACCCATAAGGGGGTACACTATGCAGCAAACTGCGCACAAGGTCGTTGTCATCGGGCACCGCAACCCGGACACCGACTCCATCTGCTCTGCCATTGCCTATGCAGAGCTGAAAAACAAGACCAGTGATCTGGTCTGCGAAGCCCGGCGTGCGGGCAAGATGAATCAGGAAACAGAATTCGTGCTGAAAAAGTTCGGGGTCACGCCGCCCCGGATGTGCACCGATGTCAACCCTAAAATTCGGGACGTGGATTACCGGCAGGTGCCCGGCATCTCTGGCTCCACCAGCCTGCGCAAGGCGTGGGAGATCATGCGCGACCAGAAGATCGATACCCTTCCCGTGACCAGCGAGGAGGACGAACTGCAGGGCGTCATCACGGTGAAGGATATCGCCACCGCCAACATGGATCTGTTCGACACCGGCATCCTTGCCAAGAGCCGCACCAGCTACCGCAATATTCTGGAAACGCTGGGCGCCACCATGGTGGTGGGCAGCGAGGACGCGGAGTGCACCACCGGTCACATCCGCATTGGCACCGCCACCCCGGAAATGCTGGAAAGCAGCATGGAAAAGGGTGATATCGTCATCCTGACCAACCGCTACGAAAGCCAGCTCTGCGCCATCGAGAAGGAAGCTTCTCTCATCATCATCTGCAACGGCGCAAAGGTGGGCCGCACCATCCAGCATATCGCCGCCGAGACCGGTGTAGCCATCATGAGCGCCCCCTGCGATACCTACGCGGCGGCAAAGCTCATCAGCCAGTGCGCGCCCATCTCCTATTACATGACCCGGGACGATATCATGAAATTCACCCTCGTCACCCCGGTGGCAGATGTCACCCGCGTGATGGCAAAGGTGCGCCACCGGTATTTCCCCATTCTGGATGCAGACGGCAAGTACTGCGGTATGATCAGCCGCCGCAATATCATCAACCTGCGCAAGCGCCGCATCATTCTGGTGGACCACAACGAGGCCACACAGGCGGTGGAGGGCTTTGATCAGGCCGAGATCCTGGAGATCATCGACCACCACCGCATCGGCAGTCTGGAGACCAGCGGCCCGGTGTACTTCCGCAACCAGCCGGTGGGCTGCACCGCCACCATCGTCACCCAGATGTACGATGAAAACGGCGTGACCATCCCGCAAAAGACAGCCGGTCTGCTGCTGGCCGCCATCCTTTCGGATACGCTGGTGTTCCGCAGCCCCACCTGCACCCCCATCGACGTGAACGCCGCCAACCGTCTGGCGAAGCTCGCCGGGGTGGACATCAACGAGTTTGCCAACGAGATGTTTGAAGCCGGCGAAAAGCTGGACGGCAAGACCGCCGAGGAAGTGTTCTTGCAGGACTTTAAGGTGTTCATGTGCGGCGATATCCGCTTTGGCGTGGCGCAGGGCAGCTATATGACCCGCAAGAACCTGACCGCCGCCGAGGCGCTGCTGAAGCCCTATCTCGAGGAAGCACGCAACAAGCAGAACGTGGAGGATATCTATATGCTGCTGACCGACGTGCCCAAGGAGGAGAGCGTGGTCATCTGCAACGGACGCTACGCCGCCGAGGTGCTGACGGATGGCTTCGACACCCAGCCCGCCGCCGATGCCAGCTGGACGCTGCCGGGCGTGGTGAGCCGCAAAAAGCAGTTCATTCCCGCCCTGATGACCGCTTATCAGGAGTTGTAAAGGGACACCGCTGTGTTTGATTTTCTTTCCAAAAAGGATCGCACCCCGCCCGCACTGCCGGAAGGCACGGAGCGGCGGCGCTACACCATCACCGGACAGGTGCAGGGGGTGGGTTTCCGCTATCGTGCGCGGTACGCCGCGCAGACCCTTGACCTGACCGGCTGGGTGCAGAACGAGGACGATGGCAGCGTGACGCTGGAGGTGCAGGGCGACCCGGATAAATTCATCTCCCTGTTTGCCATGATCCAGAAAAGCGACTATATCCAGATCACCGGCATCCGCCAGAAGGACATCCCGCCCGACCCGTGGGAGCGCGGGTTCTCGGTGAAGGGATATTAAAGGAACTGAATAGAAACAGAGCGCCTGACACCGCGGTGTCAGGCGCTCTGTTTTATCATATTATATTTTCAACCCAGCACCTTGAGGGGAGAGTTTTCCACCCACAGGGTATTGTCCAGCAGGCGGGTGACGGCAAGCCGTCCATTTGCCGTTACCCGGGCGGGGTCGAGGGCGTAGAAGTCGCTCTCGGTCAGGTTTTCCGGGTCGGCGGTGGGGGAGATGCCCGCCACGCATACCCAGTGTCCGTAGGTGCTGCTGGTGGCAATGTGGGGGTAGTTCACCTCGTTCCAGCCGGAGGAAGTCAGGTGGTATTCATAAGTAGAGGTGCGGTTCGTGTGGCGCTTTACCCCGCTGACCGTGGTATTTTTCAGGTGCACGATCACCGGATGCCCGGCGGAAAGCTCGCTGTACAGCTTTTTCAGGCACTCGGCGCGGGTGCCGGAGTACCCGGTGTAGCCTGCGGCGGACCACACCGCACCGTTCGACCACATCCCGCTGCCGGAGCACACCTTGCCGTCCAGAATGGTGCGGGCGTAGCGCAGCGCGTACAGGCTGCACTTGCCGGCAGTCTGGTTGCCGATGGAAAGAATGTGGCTGGTGTCGAAGCTGAGCAGCCGGATGCCGTTTTTCTCTTTCAGTTCAGCGGCGTGGGCACGGGGCAAAAAGGCGCACAGCAGCAAAACCAGCGCCAGAACTGCCGCCGCCAGCCGCTGTGCCGCGCGGGCGGGACAGTGTTGCATGGGTACTTCCTCCAAGTTCGTTTCAATCTGGACATGATTTTACCACTAAAACGTGGTGAAAATGTGTAAAAGAGCAAAATAATGGGGAAACCCTCCCAGAGGGAGCTGGCGCGGCGCAAGCCGCGTCTGAGGGAGTTAACACCGCTAACACAACATATGTCCAAATTTAAGCGCTCCCGCACCCGGCAAAACTGCGCCGCCGGGGCAGGGAAACGGAGATTCCGTAGACTGTCGACAGACTTTATTCCGGAATATATCAGAACTGCAACAAATCCCGCTTATTTTCATCATTTTCACGAAACTGTTTCGGGAAGTTTAACGATATTCCCGATTGACAAAACCGTCAGGTGTCGGATATAATCAGGGCAGAAAGGCAACGATGGTTGCGAAAGCCTTTCGAGAAAAAAGAAACATATCCACAAAAAACGCTGATTGGAGGGATACCCCTATGAAGAAACTGTCAAAGATCGTCGCTCTGCTGCTTGCAGGCGCAATGGCTATGGTGATGCTCACCGCCTGTGGCGGCGCAGCCTCGGAAACTCCACTGGAAGATAATATCAGGCAGCAACTCGGCAAAAATCCGAATGCTGTAGGTCTGTGTGATGCAGATGGCAGAGTCAGGAATGACAAGAGTAGTGAGCTCTATAAAACCACTCAGACCAACCTTAATGCAAAGATTGATTCCAGCCTTACGGGAACCTTTGTGCTTGATGTTGACACCGATGTTGGTCCTGATAAGGAGTACGCAACATTTACTGTGTATGCAGACTACAAGACTGCTGGTCTTGTAGCAAATCTGGTTAATAAGATCACTGAAAAAATTGGAGAGATCAAAGATACCAACAACAGCGTGAAACTTGAAGGCAATTGGGCAAAGGTTGCTGTCGTTGTCAAAACCACTGATAAGGGCAGCTATGCTGCAATTGCAATTCAGGTCAAGAACATCGCCTACAAGGGCAAATAAGTAAAGAATCATCAGTCCTTTCTTCCCCGGAGAGCACCCGCCCTCCGGGGCTTTTTTTGTATCCAACAGGCTGGCGTATCTGCTCAAAAACAACTGGAAAATCTAGGCAGTCTGTACATTGACCGGGGGAGGGAGATGTTGTAAAATGAACATAGATCATCCGGGCTTTTGGGGCGCGGATAAAGTCTGTAAATTTTTTATTTGGAGGAATCTAACATGAAAAAGATGAAACGTCTTGTGGCTGTTCTTCTGGCCGGTATCATGGCACTGGCAATGCTCACCGCTTGCGGCGGTACGCCCGGCACCCCCGGCAGCTCAGAGTTTGAGACTAAGGTTGAGCAGGCCTATATGGCAAAACTGAATGAGACTTTTGGTGTGAATTTCGATAACGATGACGCCATCAAGAAGCTGGCTGTCGATTACCTTCAGGAGGTAAGCGGTACAGAGACTCTGAATAAGGATACACTTTGGAAAGCAGAAAAGCTGAGTGCAAATACCGTGAATGAGGTTATGGTCTGCTTCGACACGGCGCAGTCCACCAACGAAAAGTATGTGAAGTTCTACTATGAAGCGGACAAGGCAGAGACTATTACGCCGGATAAAATGAACCTTGACGTTCTGAAAGCCACTTGGGATGTTGTTAAGGCCGCAGCAGCTTCTCAAAATAAGGAAGTCGAGCTTACTGCGCTGGGCGTCGGCGCAAAGACCATCGGCGACAAGACCTATGTTGCCATCGGCTTAGGAATGAAAGTTGTACAGTAATTGAATCACCCCGCCCCGGAGAGCACCCGCTCCCCGGGGCTTTTTTTCGCCTTTTTGTGACAAACCCCGCCCGCTGTGGTACAATAAAAGGGTATCGAACTCACACAGAAAGGACGTTTCCATGCAGCTGTTTGAACTGGTCAGCCCACGGCTGTTCCGCCCGCTGGCGGGGCCCAACCGGGCGTTTTATGCAGAGCTTTTGCTGCTGCTCTGGGAGGAGTGCCGCCATACGGCAGATTACAGCATTTCCCGCGCCGAGGCCGTCTCCCGCGCCGAGGATTATTTTGCCGCGCTGGCAAAGCCGCTGGCGCTGGACGCTGACGGTGCGGGCGATGAGGACGAGCAGCCCACCCGCGACCCCCACACGCTGGCGGTGGGCTTTTTGCTGCGTCTGCGCCGCACCGGCTGGCTGGAAGAGCAGCCCGGCAGTTATGAGAGCGAGCCCACCTTTGCCTTTATGCCGGAGGTCACCCCGCTGCTGGACGCGCTGGAAGAGATACTGAACCCCCGGGTGGTCACCTATACCGGCAAGCTGTACAAGGCGTGGCAGCTGCTGGGCAGCATCGGGCAGGAAAAAAGCCCCTACGAGAACGTGCTGCGGGAGGTGGCGGCAGACCTTGAGACCCTGAACAAGTCTCTGCGCGCCCTCAACGCTTCCATCGGGCATTATATCGACCGCCTGACCCATAACCGCACCCCGCAGGAGGTGCTGGAACTGTTCGACCAGTACGAGGAAAAGGTGGTGGCGGCGGCGTACCATCGCTTTAAAACCAGCGATAACCTGTTCAATTACCGCGCCTATCTGGAAGAAGAACTGGACGACTGCGAGCAGAACCAGCTGCCGCGCTTAGCGCTGGATTACGCCCGGGTGGAGCGCTGCGCCCCCGGCGAGGCTGCACCCCGGGTGCGTGCCCTCATCCAGCAGCAGCGGGACGCGCTGGAAGAGATGAGCACCCTGATGAAGGAGATCGACGCCAGCCACATCCGCTACCGCAAGCGCGCGGTGCAGCGGGCACAGTTTTTGCTGCTGAGCGACCGCTCGGCGCAGGGCAGCGTCACCGCCCTGCTGCGCCGCTATGCGGAGGAGATCCGCAGCCCGGAGCAGCTGTTTGAGCCGGACGATGGCCCGGTGGCAGCGCGGCTGCACCTGTACCCGGCGGCAGTGTTCGGCACAAAGCCGCTGTATCCCCCCGCCGCGCCCCGCACCGAAGCACCTCTTGCCCCGGTGCGCACCGAACCCCTTGACCCCGACCGGCTGCGGCAGGAGCAGCAGCTGCTGCTGGACTACGCCCGCCTTGCCGTCACCGAGGAAAACGTGGCGCTGCTGGCGCGGCAGGCACTGGCTGCCCGCGGGCAGGTGAACGCCTCCACCCTTGTGGAGGAATACCCGAACGATTTTACAGGCATCATCGGCCTGCACACCTATTCCCAGTCGCCGCACCGGGAGTATGATATCACCATGACCGGAAACTGGGTGGAGCGCGGCGGCTTCCGGTTTCAGGATTTTGTCCTGACCCGCCGCAAGGAGGTAAACACGGATGGCAACCATTGATCTGCTGGAAGAAACCGCAAACTATTTGCTCAACCACTGCTTTGTGCTGGGCTGCGTAGAGGAACAGCGGGCAAAATATCTGTATATTCAGGATCACCTCAACGAGGTGCGGGCGGTGTTCAAACCGCTGGGCTACGCGGTGCTTTTGTACCCCGCACCCATGCAGGCGGCGGCGCTGGTCAACGAGCACGAGGGCAGTCAGGCGCGGCTGCTCAAGTACGAGAGCATTTTGCTGCTGGTGCTGCGGCTTTTGTACCTGCAAAAGCGGGAAAGCCTTGCCGCCAGCGCGGACGAGGTGCTGGTGACCGTAGAAGAAGTACAGGCAGAACTGCAAAAGATGAACCTGCCCCGCAAGCTGGATCAGCAAACGCTGGAAAAGCTCATGCGCACCCTGCGCCGGTACAATCTGGCGCGTCCTGTGGGACGGCTGTCCGGGCTGGACAGCCGCATCGAGGTATTTCCCACGGTGCTGCTGGCGCTGCCGGATGCCGACCTTGCGGATGCCGCCGCCGAGAGCGCCCGCACCCGCACCGAGCTTGGCCTGTACGAGCGCCCGGAGGGCGCAGACACCGAAGCAGGGGAGGGTGAAGCATGATCGAACTCAAACGCCTGAAACTGATCAACTGGCACAACTTTGAAAATACCACCTTCGACTGCGCCCGCCTGACCTATATGATCGGCGTGAACGCCGTGGGCAAGACCACCATTCTGGACGCCATCCGCTACTGCCTGACCACGAACCGCAACTTCAATGCGCTGGGCAATAAGAAAAGCGGCCGCACCCTGCAAGGCTCTGTCCACGCCAAGCAGCGCGGCGAAAACGCCTACCGCCGCCCGGGGCATACCGTGGCGTATATCGGGGCAGAGTTCTGGGACAGCGTAAAGCACACCAGCTTTGTCATCGCGGTGCGGGTGGAGTCCGAAGGCCCCATGCAGGAGCTGCACCCCGGCGACCAGACATGGTATATCTCGGAGGACGGCATCACGCTGGAGCAGCTGCCCTTCATCGACCCGCGCACCGGTGCGCCCAGCGCCAAGGAGGACTTCAAGCCCGCCGAGGGGCGGCTTTCCTACACCCGCAGTCCCAGCGAAGCGCGGGACCGTATCTGCCGCGCACTGGGCATCGGGCGCGCAGCCAGCCCGCTGGGCAAAAAGTTCAACGAGGTGTTCCAGATGGGCACCAGCATGGACGAGATCCCGAACTTCCGGGAGTTTCTGTACCAGTACATCCTGCCCCAGCCGGAGCTGGACTTGGAAGCCTTGCAGGGTGACCGCTTGGAGCTGGAAAACCTGCACGCTGTTCTGGCCGAAGCCCAGACCCGCGCCGATGCGCTGGACGAGATCGTCCGTTTTGGCCGCGAAGCCACCGAAAAGCAGACCGAAGCCCTTGTGAACCGGGGTGCCGCCCTGCTGGCGCGGGCTGCTGCCGATGCCGGGGAAAAGGCTGTCTGGCAGGAGCGGGTAGACGCCGGACGCCGCCAGCAGGAAACGCTGCGCACCCGCTACGCCGAAGCCAAGACCGCCGAAGCGGAAGCCCGCCGCGCCTACCTGACCGCCCACAGCGCCGCCGGTGCCAGCGGCGAGGGACGCGCACTGGATGCCCTCAGCGAGGAATTGGCGCACCGGCAGACCGCATTGGATGCCGCCGCCCGCCGCGCCGATACCGCCGAAAAAGCCGCCGAAAAGACCGGCAACCTGCTGGCAGTGCTGCGCCGCAGCGGCTTTGCCGCCGGGCAGAAGATGGCAGACCTGACCCCCGACACCCTGCCCGCCCTGACCGACTGGCTGACCGCACAGGAAAAGCCGCTGGAAGAAGCCTATTTTGCCGCCCGGCAGCACACCGCCGCCCTGCAGCGGCAGCAGACCGAAAAGCGCGCCGAGCTGGATGCCGTGTCCGGCGGCAAGTGGGTGTACCCCCACGGGGACGCCGCCACCCGGGTGCGGGACGCCGTGAACACCGAGCTGAAAAGCCGCGGCATGGAGCCGGACGCCCGCATCTTCTGTGAGCTGCTGAACGTGGAGGACGAGAGTTGGCAGGACTGCGTGGAAGCCTGTCTGGGCGACCGCCGGTTCGATATCCTTGTGCCGCCCGCCCACTACGCCGCCGCAAAGAGCGCCTTTGTGGCGCTGAAAGAGAAGGTGGGCCCCATCAGCCTGCTGGACACCCCGGGTCTGCGCAAGGCCAACCGCCGCGCCGACACCGCCCCCGCCGACAGTCTGGCGGCACAGGTCACCAGCGAAAACCCGCTTGCCGCGCAGTACGCAGACACCATCCTGCGCCGCATCGTCTGCTGCGACACCCCCGACACGCTGGAAAACTACCCCGACAGCGCCACCCGGGACCTTCTGCGTCACCATCCCTTCCGGTTGGAGCGTCTGCGCACCCCGCAGCGCTATATCGGTCTGGAAGCCCGCCGCGCCCGCGCCGGGGCACTGGCAGGGGAGATGAACGCCCTTGCCGAGGAGGTGCGCGCCGCCGCACAGGCAGAGCAGAACCTGAAAGCCGCATACAGCCAGTACCAGACCCTTTTGCGCGGCACAACGCTGGAAGAACTTGCCGCTTTGTGGGACGCCCGCGCCGCCCTGACCGCTGCCCGCGCGGCGGTGGACGAGCAGGCGGCAAAGCTGGCGGAGTGCCGCGAGAACCCCATGCTGCAGCAGCTGTATAAGGAGGAAGAGGTGCGCGAAGCCGCATGGGAAGCCGCCCGCACCGCCGTGGAACAGACCGGCGGCGACCTGCGCGTGTGCGAAAAACAGATCTCTTCCTGCGAGACGGAGCAGCAAAAAGCGGTGGACACCGCCGAAAAGAGCGCACAGGCCGCCGAGAGCTTCTTTGCCGCTCATCCGCTGGTGGAGCCGCTCTCCCGCAGCCGTCAGCAGGCGCTGACCGGGCCGGACAAGTCTCCCCGCGCCGCCGCGCAGGCTGCCGAAAAGGCACAGGCCAAGCTGGACGATGCCCTGACCGTCTACCTGAACAGCACGCTGGAACCGGCGCAGCGGGAATACAACCAGCGCTATGTCTGTGATTATCCCTTGGGGCTTGCCGGGCTGGAACAGTACCGCGCCCAGCACGAGAGCCTTGTGCGCATCGACCTGGAGCGCTACGCCGCCCGCCTGGAGCAGGCGCAGCGGGACTGCAAGGACCGCTTCCGCAAGGATATCCTGTTCCGCATGAAGGACGATATCTTCAACGCCCGGCGGCAGTTCCGGGAGCTGAACAAGGTCATGGAGCAGCTGACCTACGGCGAGGAAGTCTACCGCTTTGAGCTGGAACCCAGCCGGGACCCGCAGCTTGCGGCGTTCTATCAGGTCATCGTGGACAAGGGCAACCAGCAGATGACCGAAGGCGACTCTCTGGACAACCTTGCCGCCACCGCCGACCCCGCCTACGAGCGTCAGGTGGACGAACTGATGGAAAAGATCATGGCGGACGTGGACGAGAACACCCGCGCCCGGCAGGAGGGACGCACCGCCGCCGGTGCCACCCTTTCGGACTATGTGGACTACCGCACCTATCTGGACTACGATATCAAGGTGACCAATCAGGTCACCGGGCAGCAGGCGTATCTGTCCCGCGTCAGCCGCGATTCCTCCGGCGGCGAGAATCAGGCACCCTTCTATGTGGCCATCTGCGCCAGCCTTTTGCAAATCTACCAGAAGAGCGAGAACAGCATCCGTCTGGTGCTGCTGGACGAGGCCTTCAGCAAGATGACCAGCGACCGCATCCGCCCCATGATGGAACTGTTCCGCCGCCTGCAATTGCAGGTGCTGCTCATCTCCACCGTGGAAAAGAGCACCGCCATCCAGCCCTACTGCGATATCACCTACTCCATCGTCCGCCACGGCGACGCCAACGCCATCGCGCCCTTTGTCCGCCTTGCGGAGAAATAAAAGAAAGGGTGTAGAATGGAAAAAACAAGACGAGTTGGAGTTCTGACAAAACGTGTGATCGAACTGCTGGAATTGGAGTTGCCGGAAGGAAAAGATATTCTTCTTGGCGATTCCAACATTGGGCACATGACAACACGCCATCCTGAGGACTTTGCATTATATGGAGAGTACATCCCGGATATTTTAAGAGAACCGGATTATGTGGCGCAAAATAAAAAGGATAACTCCATTGAATATGTCCGAGAAGTAGAAATAGACCATGTGTTTGTCAAAGTTGCGGTACGGGTGTCTACAAAAGGACAACTTTTTGCAAGGTCGGTTTACAGATTAAATCCAAATCGTGTCCGCAGCTTTATCGACAAGGGAAATTTGAAAAAATATTGACGCGTTATCGTGTGTTGACATTTTGAATTCCTATGATATAATAATAGTGGATAGAGATGAGCAACGGAGGACGGAACAGGCAGCCGTCGCCCATTGTTAGGAGATGTGGGAATCGTCACCCCACCCTTGCTCAAAAAAGAGAACGCCCGCCGCATTCGCAGCGGGTGTTCTCTTTTTTCGTGTTTTACACTTTGCGGCGGAATGATGCAAAACGGAACTTGACATAAAAAATAAACTTTGCTATACTGTTTTTCGCTCATCGGAGGGCTGTTTCAACGTAATTGAAAGGCCGGATAAGATGTCATCGTTCGTGTTTCCCGGAGGCTGTGGGCACCGTAGTGCCGCAGCAGAAGAGGGAATGCACCGGAGCGGTGGTTCTTATCCGGCCTTTTTGCATATGTGAAGTTCAAAAAGGAGGAGCTATGCCAAAGAAAACCATCCAATTGTCCGATCATTTTACCTATTCCCGCCTGCTGCGGTTCGTGCTGCCCTGCATCGGCACCATGCTGTTCACCTCCGTCTACGGCATCGTGGACGGCCTGTGCGTTTCCAACTTTGTGGGCAAAACGGCCTTTGCGGCGGTCAACCTCATCATGCCGCTGCCGCAGCTGCTGGGCACTGTCGGCTTTATGCTGGGCACCGGCGGCAGCGCCATCGTTGGTATCACGCTGGGCGAGGGTGACCAGAAAAAAGCCGACCGCTATTTTACTATGTTTCTGCTGGCGGCGCTTGTTTCGGTCAGCGTGCTGGCCGTGCTGGGCTTTGTGTTCCTGCGGCCGGTCGCCATGCTGCTGGGCGCAAAGGGAGAGCTGCTGGACTACGCCGTGCGCTACGGGCGCATCCTGATGCTGGCGCTGCCGCCCTTTGCGCTGCAAAATATGTTCCAAAGCTTTTTCGTCACCGCCGAAAAGCCGCTTCTGGGCTTCTGGTTCACCGTAGGTGCAGGCTGCACCAACATGGTGCTGGACGTGGTGATGGTGGGTATGCTGCACTGGGGCGTGGAGGGCGCTGCCGTTGCCACCCTTATCAGCCAATTGGTGGGCGGCGTGCTTCCGGTGTTCTACTTTATCGACCACGGCAATACCAGCCGCCTGCACCTGTGCAGAACACAGTTTTACGGCCGCGTGCTGTGGGATGCCTGTATCAACGGTTCTTCTGAGCTGATGACCAACCTTTCCATGTCGCTGGTCAATATCCTGTATAACTTCCAGCTGCTGCGGCTTGCCGGAGAAAACGGCGTGGCGGCTTACGGCGTCATCATGTACGCTGCCTTCCTGTTTGTGGCGGTGTTCGTGGGCTATGCCGTGGGCAGCGCACCCATCGTCAGCTTCCATTACGGCGCGCGCAACCATGCCGAGGTGCATAACCTCTACCAGAAGAGCCTGCGCCTGATCGCCGTGGTAGCTGTGAGCATGACCGCCGTATCCATGGTGCTTATTCCCTATGTGGCACGCATCTTTGTGGGCTACGACGCTCAGCTGCTGGCGCTGACCAGCCGCGCCTTCCGGCTGTATGCGCTGAGCTTCCTCATCATGGGCTTCAACGTGTATGCGTCCTCCTTCTTCACAGCGCTGGGGGACGGCGTGACCAGCGCCCTCATCTCCTTTCTGCGCACGCTGGTGTTCCAGCTTGCCGCGCTGCTCCTGCTGCCCGCCCTGTGGGGCATTGACGGCGTGTGGCTGGCTGTCACCGCCGCTGAGCTGGCCGCGCTGGCGGTGAGCGTGTATATGTTCGTGACAAAAGACCAGAAATTCCATTACCGTCATGTTTGACGCGCCATAACAAAAAAGCCGCCGGGACCCCGGCGGCTTTCCTGTTATTCAAAGGTATACTCCACCAGCTGGCAGTTTTTGATGCCTGCAGCGGCGTATTCCTCGTTGGTCATATCGTAAAAATAGGAGTGCACCACCCGGGCAATGCCGTTGTGCGCCACCAGCAGGTAGGTCTTGCCGGTGTCCGCCTTCAACTCGTCCAGCAGATTGTAGATGCGCTGTGCCAGCTGCATCATGCTCTCGCCGCCGTCATAGCGGTCGGCAAAGTGGGTCTTGGAGATGCGGAACTCCGCACCGTCCCGGGGCGTGCCCTCGTATTTGCCAAAGCACTGCTCCCGCAGGCGGGGCTCGCAGCGGGCGGGCAGACCGGTAGCGGCGGCAATGGCCTTTGCGGTGTCGGCGGCGCGGGAGAGGGGAGAGTACAAGATCTCGTCGATGTGCAGGCCGCTGTCCCGGACAAGCTCGCCCAGCTGCCGCGCCTGCTGCTGCCCGCGGGCGGTCAGCGGGCTGTCGGTCATGCCGCAGATCTTATTTTCCACGTTCCATACCGTCTCGCCGTGACGGGTGAAATAGATATTGTGCATAAAATTACTCCTTACAGCTTGTGCAGGGTGCCGTCCGGCAGCAGACAGACGGTGTCTCCCTCGTCGATGCCAAGACATGTCAGCTCCCTGTCCGGGTAGGGCAGAATGCAGGCAGCCCCGGCGGCATCGATCAGGGTCACATCGCACAGCACCGGCTGCCCGGCGGGCAGCTCCTCGCAGCCGTACAGCTGCTCGTCAATGCGCAGCACGCGGTATTCCGGCATGGTACAGCCCCTCCTTTGTGTTTTTCCTTATTATATAGCACCCGGGGGCTTTGGTGCAAGGGGAGAGGGACGATTTGGAATGCGCTCCGCTTCCGCTCTGCGCATAATCAGCGGAATTGGATTTTTATATTTGTGTTCCAGAAACGCCTGCGGGCGTTTCTGGAACACCCTTTCACCAGAGAGGTCGTAAAGATGAACGGCAGCTGCTTACCGTCACGACCCCTCCCGTGAAAATGCGTTTGGAGCGGCCCGCAGGCCGCGACAAACGCGAAATTTAAAATATTTTTCCGCTGAATATGGCCAAAGCGCACGCGGCGGCCATTCAAAATTGTCAAATCGTCCCGCCGCCCGGCGGCTGAGGGCAAAAAAACTCCCCCGCTTGACAGCGACGCGGAGAAATTGTTACAATACAGTTACGACTGCAAACAACGCGGAGGGGTTCATGAATATTACGGAACTGCGGTATCTGGTAGCCATCATGAAATGGGGGTCGGTGTCGGCGGCGGCAAAGCAGCTGTACGCGGCGCAGCCCAATGTGAGCAAGGCGCTGAAGAATCTGGAAGAGGAATACGGGTTGCGCATCTTTGAGCGCTCCTCCACGGGCATGATCCCCACCGAGCAGGGCAAGCGGTTCATCCGGCAGGCGCAGCGGGTGCTGCAGCAGGTGGACGAGCTGAAGCAGGAGGCGCACCAGCAGCGCAGCTGCGCCGAGCTGCGGGTGGTGCTGACCCATGCCACCTACGCCTCCTATGCGGCGGTGGATTTTTTGCAGCAGGCAGCCCGCAACGAGCAGCTGCGGGTGCATATCCGGGAGAGTGGTGCCATTGAAGCTTTGGACTTTGTGCTGCGGCAGGGCTACCACATCGCGCTGCTGCGCTATGCCGCCGAGGACGAGGACTACTATCTGCGCTACTGCCAGCGCCACGGTCTGCGGCAGGAGCCTATCATGGAGTTTTCCTACCTGCTGCTCACCAGTCAGGACAGCCCGCTGGCGCGGCGGCAGGTGCGCGAGCTGGACGAACTGAACGATTACATCGAGGTGCTGCACGGCGACACCCATCTGCCCGGGGAGGAGAGCACCGTCTCCCGCTGGCAGGTGAACCCCAACCGCCGCATCCATGTGTACGAGCGGTGCAGCCAGTTCTCCATTCTGCAAAACCTGCCCACGGCCTATATGTGGTCGTCCCCCATGCCGCAGCGCGCGCTGGAGCAGTACCATCTGGCGTTGCATAATTGCCCGGCGCAGAAGCAGCAGATGCGGGATGTGCTGGTGTACCCGGAGCGGGAGCCTTTGCAGCCGGAGGAGCAGCTGTTTGTGCAGTTGCTGCACAAGCAGGCGGATGCCACCATCAAGGACAGCGGGTGGAAGAAGATTTGAAATGCCCTCCGCGTCTTCCGGGTTGCGGCACCCAGCATCCGCATCGTGCCTTGGGCGGCACTCGCGTCTTGCTGGCCGCTGCCCCAACAACTCCTCCCTGTTTCCGCCGCTGGCGGCGGTCGTCGTTGTTGCAGCGGAAGAATTATTTATAATTAATTAGAGCAATGTCGGGCAGCCTGCGGGCTGCCCGACATTGCATTTTCACGAGAGGGGGCGGATTTCCCTTCTTTTCGTCCCAAATTCCACGTTTTGGGGAGAAAATCGCAAACGATTAAGCAAAATGCACAAAAAGGCGGCGCAAAGTTTGGCGGGGACGCTTTTGACCGTTTCCGGAAGAATATTTTTGAGAAACAATAGAGCAAATTAAAACGAACCATCGCCACAAAATAAAAGTTTGCGCAAACAAATAAAATAAGCGGCCATATACTTTTTGATATGGGGACTATACCTAAAAAATATTAACACAATTATGAAAAAGGTGTTAACATGAAGCCAGAGATCGGTCATAGCCGCAGTATGGCATAAGCTGTCGGCGGCTGAAATTCAAAAGGAGGTTTCTGGTATGATTAGTTTCTTACTGTGTCTGGCACTTCTGATCGTAGGCTACTTTGTCTATGGTAAGATCGTGGACAACACGTTCGGACCGGACGACCGCGAAACTCCTGCTGTGCGCATCAACGATGGCGTTGACTACGTTGTGATGCCCCAGTGGAAGCTGTTCCTCGTTCAGCTGCTGAACATTGCAGGTCTGGGACCCATCTTTGGTGCACTGCAGGGTGCTCTGTGGGGCCCCGTGGTGTTCCTGTGGATCACCTTCGGCACCATCTTTGCCGGCGGCGTACATGACTACTTCTCCGGCATGATGAGCGAGCGCAATGAGGGCGCTTCCATCGCCGAGGTCACCGGCCGCTATCTGGGCCCCGTGATGCAGAACATCATGCGTGTGTTCTCTGTGGTGCTGCTGATCATGGTCGGTACCGTGTTCGCAGTCGGCCCCGCAGGCCTGATCGTTACCCTGTGCAAGAACGGCGGTATGTCCGGTCTGCTGACCACCACCCTGTTCTGGCTGATCATCATTCTGGTGTACTACTTCATCGCAACCTTTATCTCCATCGATGCCATCATCGGTAAGATCTACCCTGTGTTCGGCATCTGCCTGATCATCATGGCTGTGGGCGTTATCTTCGGTATCTTTACCAACCCCGCCTACACCATCCCCGAGATCTGGGCAAACTTCAGCAATATGCATCCCTCTAACACCCCCATCTGGAGCTTCATGTTCATCACCGTTGCCTGTGGTGCTATTTCCGGTTTCCACTCCACCCAGTCGCCTTTGATGGCTCGCTGCATGAAGAGTGAGAAGCAGGGTCACTTCGTATTCTACGGTGCAATGGTCAGCGAGGGCATCATCGCTCTGATCTGGGCTGCTGCCGGCTGCGCACTGTACACCATCACCGATGGCAAGATGGTCGGTCTGGCCGAGGCTCTGGCTGCCGGTCAGTCTGCTGCTATCTACGACGTCTGCCTCAAGACCATGGGTAATGTCGGCGTGGCACTGGCTATGATCGGTGTCGTTATCTGCCCCATCACCTCTGGTGATACTGCATTCCGTTCCGCTCGTCTGACTCTGGCCGACTGGCTCAAGATCGATCAGGACAGCTACGCAAACCGCCTGAAGCTCTGCATCCCCGTGCTGGGCGTTGGTGCTTTCCTTGGCATCGGCAACGCACTGGGCTTCATCGACTACACCGTCATCTGGCGTTACTTCAGCTGGACCAACCAGACGCTGGCTATGATCGTCCTGTGGGCTGCTTCCATGTACCTGTTCAAGGAGAAGAAGAACTTCTGGATCACCGCCGTGCCTGCTACCTTCATGAGCGCTGTGTCCTGCACCTACTTCGTGCTGGCTCCCGAGTGCCTGGGCAAGATGATCAACACCTATGCGGACGGCAAGCTGGTGGCTTACAACACCGCCGTTGCTTACCCCATCGGCATCGTCTTTGCCATCGCAATGCTGGCTCTGTTCCTCCATGCTACCAAGAAGAGCTCTACTTCCAAGGCATAAGGAACTGACGGCTCCATATTTCCGTAAGTAACTTGCGCCCGCCGCTGCCTGACCGTACAGCGGCGGGCGCTGTTTTTTAAAAATCAAGGCTTGCAATTGCCCCCGTCCCGTGGGAAAATAGGGGCGTAGAATTTAAAGCAAAGAAGGGAACTACCCATGATTTTCAAACCCGCACAGCTGGGCATGGCAAAGCTTGACCCGCAGGAGCTGGAGGCAGACAAAAAAGCCTGCCGGAAGATCGGCCCCTGCGGCGTAGGCAAAAAGGCGCTGTACCTGAACAGCTTTTACATCGACCGCCGCTATTATCTGCCCTACGGCAGCATCACCCGGGTGTTCAAGCGGGTGGCTATGAGCTCCGGCGGCTTTTCCGGCAAGGGCGTGTTTGCCTCCATGGCGTATCTTGTGGTGGAGTACGACGGCGGCAAGCAGAAGCAGTGCAACTTCAAGGACGAGCGGGACGTGGACGCCCTGCTGGAAGTGCTTGCCAAGGAGCAGCCGCAGCTGCATCTGCTGAGCGCTGCTGGAGAGCAGGCGCTGGAGAAAAAGGCTGCCGAAAAGGCCGCCCGCAAGCTGCCGGAGCTTTCCGAGGACGCGCAGCACAGCCTTACCGTGCTGCGCCGGGCAAAGGAGTATCTGGACGCAAAGCCGGAGCTTTCCGCCGAGCTGAGCGCTGCCCAGCGCCGCAAGCGTGCGCAGCTGCAAAGCAAGCCGGTGTACCGCTATGTGGCGCTGGCCATCTTTGTGCTGGGCGTTGCGGCTGCGGCCTACGGTCTGTATTCCGTGTTCAGCCACACCGGCAGCTACGGCGTGTACTTTGCGCTGTTCGGCTTTGCGGCCATCTTCCTGTTTTCCAGCTACAATATGCTGCCCACCGCCCACAATAACAACAACGCCATCATGAAGCGTGCTGAAAAGGCCGAGGCAGCCATGGCAGAGTATGTCAAGCACTACCCCCACGGCGCTTTCCCGGTGAAAAGCTGGTACGCCCACCCCATCGTGCTCAAGCGGATGATGGACGCTATCGAGGAAGGCAACGCCGTCACCGTGCCGGAAGCACTGGATGCGGTGAAGGCGCGCCTGAAGAGCCTGAACGCGGACGTGCAGGTGGAGCAGGAGGAATACGACGAGGTGGTGGTCATCAAGGCCCTGTTCCTCAACCACGATTATCAGTAAAACCTTTCGATAGCACAAAAAACCGGACAGCCCGCAGGCTGTCCGGTTTTCTGCTTTTACAGGGCAGGAGCTGCTGTTCAGAACAGGCGGCGAAGCCCTATGACACAAGGGGACTTTTGAACAGTAGCTCATTATTACCACTTTTGAATATTGGATAGTATTTGAAAGTATCGTACTTTCGTTATATTTGTGGCTGCTCCCTACTGTTCAAAACTTCTGGCTACTTTTGAACAGTAGGGAAAAAAGCACAGTGTTCTGCGTGTTTTGGCGCAGAAAAAGTAACTATTCAAAACTCTATGGGTCATAGGGGACTTTTGAACAGTAGCAGCTGTGCCTCAGATCAGCGCCTCCATCCGCAGCGGGTCGGGGTGATGGGCGTATTTCTGCTTGGCGATCTCGATAAAGGACTGTACCTCCAGCCGGGGTGCGTGGCGCATGGCGGCGATCTCCACCGTCACCGGGGGAAAATCCAGCAGCGGCACCTTGACGATGCCCGGGATCACCGCCGTGGAAAGGCAGGGCACGATAGACATGGCGGTGCCCATCTGGATCATGATCAGCGCACCCTCAAAGCTGGGGGTGATCTTGCTGCAATCCACCCCCACCTGCGCCAGCTGCTCCAGCGACGGCCCCTGACAGGCGGACAGAAAGCTGTCGAATGCGCCGGAGGACACCACGCTCTGCCCCTTCAGGTCTGCCAGATGCAGCGCCCGCCGGTCGGCAAGGGGAGAGTTGGGGTTCATCAGCACATGGTAGCCCAGGGCGAACAGGGGCGTAAAGGAGATGTCCCGGTCGCGGGAGTGCTCGGTGGCGTAGAAAAAGCCGATATCCAGCTGCCCGGAGCGCAGCTGTTCCAGTGGGCGGCGGTTGTCCTGCGGCACAACGTCTACGCAGGCGTTGGGAAACTGGTGCTGGAACTGGGCCAGAATGCTGGAAAAGGTGCTGTAATCGAACAGCTGCCGCAGCCCGACGGTCAGGTGGGAGCGGTCGGCGTCCTGAATATCCTGCGCCTTCTTCAGCGCCTGCCGCCCAAAGCTGGTCATCTGCACCATGTCCAGATAAAAGGACTGCCCGGCAGCGGTCAGCTTGGTGCGGCGGGTGGTGCGCTCGAACAGGTGCAGCCCGGTCTCCTTTTCCAGCGCATTGATCTGGTAGGTGATGGCGGGCTGGGTGGTGAACAGCCGCTCGGCGGCGGCGCTGAAATTCAGCTCCTCTGCTACGGCAATAAAGCACTCTAACTGGTAAATCGTCATAGAATGGCGCACCTCCTTGTGTAAAAAGCTGGTCATCTTTATTATACAGGATTCCGCACAGGCCGTAAAGGGAAAACGATTTATAAAGAGATTTGATAAATTATGGTACAAATTTGTATTTCACACCGGGACAAAACTTTGCTATAATCGTATCAATGTTCAAAATGCACGAAGGAACAGGAAAAACGCAAAAAAGAAGAGAAAAGAAAAAGAAAGGCGAACCTTATGGCTAAGATCTCTCGTCGCAACTTTATGCGCGGTGCCGCTGTGGGCACCATGGGCGCAGCTGCTGCCGGTCTGCTGACCGCCTGCGGCAACTCCGCTTCCAGCACCACCGGTGCTCCCGCTTCCTCCGCAGCTTCCTCTGCTGCTTCCTCCGCTGTGACCAAGCCCTCCTCCCCGGTGGACGGCAAGTACGTCACCAAGGCAATGGGTCACGAAAGCTGGGTGCACGTTGCCACCACCTTCTTTGATGGCAAGATCACTGCCTGTGAGGTGCTGTCTCACGAGGAGACCATCGGCATCGGCAACTATGCCTGCTCCCGCATCCCCGCCGCCATCGTCGAGCACCAGAGCGTCAACGTGCCCAACCTGCGCGGCTCCTCCATCACCTCCATGGCTGTCAAGGCAGCTGTGAAGGAGGCCATCGAGCTGGCCGGTTATAACGTGGACGACTTCTCCAAGGAGGTCACCATCGCTGCTTCCAACGAGGTCATCGAGGAAGAGGCTGATGTCGTCATCATGGGTGCCGGCACCTCCGGTCTGACCTGCGCCTGCCGCCTGCTGGAGGCCGGCTACAGCGTCATTCTGGTGGAGAAGCGCGATATCCCCGGCGGCTCCATGTCCATGACCTACGGCGGCGTTGCCACCGCAGGCTCCAAGCTGCAGTACAACTACGATGTGGACGGCAGCTTCCGCAGCTCTGCCATGGGCACGCTGGAGGGCATGATGAACTTCTGGCAGACCATGGAGAAGTACCACCGCACCGAGTTCTTCAACGGTGAAATGCCCTACATGACCAAGCAGTACACCGTCGCCGGTGATCTGGTGGACTGGATGGCAGGCATCGGCATCGGCTTCAACACCATGGGCAACTACGAAAGCGCTACCCAGTACGGCGCTTCCACCCCGTATCTGGCACCCGGCTGCTACGAGGGCGGCGCAGGCTACGCCATGATGTTCATGGCACAGCGCGTGGAGAAGTACGAGAAGGGCAAGATCATCTACTCCACCAGCGTCACCGACCTGATCAAGGACGAGAGCGGCCGTGTTGTGGGCTTCCACGCCAAGGGCGAAAACGGCGCAAGCTATACCCTGCGCGGCAAGGCGGTCTGCCTTGCCTCCGGCGGCTTTGCCAAGAACCCCGAAATGCTGAAGAAGTACAGCCCCGACTACGCCGACTTCTTCTTCAACTGCGCCTCCAGCATGACCGGCGAGGGCATCCAGATGGGTATTGACGCCGGCGGCTATGTGGAGTGCGAAAACCGCGCTCTGCCCGCCTTCCTGTCCAGCTACAAGAGCAAGTTCGAGCTGGCCTTCATCCACCAGTCTGCCCCCGGCATCATGGTCAACATCAAGGGCGACAACATCGGCAACATCGTCTCCGATAACCACTACACCATGGCCAAGGCAAAGCTGAACAAGGACAACGGCGACACCTTCTACTATGTGTTCGACGAGTCCTCTGCCGTCAAGCTGCGCGACAGCGAGTCCTACGGCTTCAACGGCTACGTTGCCATGTTCGAGAAGGGCGAGGCTGTGCACTACGACAGCGTGGAGAAGGCCTCCGAGGAGCTGAACCTGCCCAATCTGGCAGACGCCATCGAGGCAAACAACGCCGCCGCTCTGGCTGGCGAGCCCGATGAGTTCGGCCGCCGCAACTGCCCCTACATCGAGACCCGCGACGGTCTGTGGGCCATCCGCGTGGACCCCACCTTCTACCTGACCACCGCAGGTCTGGCCATCGACACCGATTGCCACGTCCTGACCGAGGACAAGAAGGCCATCCCCGGCCTGTACGCTGCCGGCGACGTCTGCGGCTCCATCGAGGAGAAGGACGCCAAGCAGTACGGCATGGGCTTCGACGCCGCTCTGACCTACGGCTACATCATGGGCGAGACCCTGAAGAAGGAGATCTGAGCTGCGCTCTGCCCCCCTGACAAAAGCATAAATAAAGGGCTGCTGCACAAACCGTGCAGCAGCCCTTTTTATATCATATTTCCTCTTACGCCGCCGCAGGCTTGCGGAAAATCGCCATTGCGCGCTTGTAGCAGCTGGCGAAATAGGCGATCTCCGCCAGCGCGGTCAGCGTCCAGCTGCACGGGTACAGCAGGTACAGCGCCGGGATGGTGTGGAAGTGGGCAAAGATGGTGTACACCCAGATCACCCGGAATACGCAGGAGCCCAGCACTACGATGACGGTGGGAATCACTGTCTTGCCCAGCCCGCGGGAGGCGGCGATGGTGCAGTCCATAAAGGCGGAGACGCAGTAGGCAAAGGCCATCACGGCTACGCGCTTCATGCCGGTGTCAATGACCGCCGCTTCGGTGGTGAACAGCGCAAGGAAGGCCGGCCCGCAGAAGAACAGCGCCGCGCCCAGCACAAGCCCCACGCCGAAGGAGTAGCCCAGACTGATGAAGTAGCTCTTCTTCACCCGGTCAGGCCGTCCCGCGCCGTAGTTCTGGCTCATAAAGCTGGCGCAGGCCATGTAGAAGGCCGCCATGCAGTCGTAGATCAGCCCATCCGCGTTGGCGGCGGCGCTGTTGCCCTTGACCATCAGAGAGTCAAAGGAGTTGACGCCCGCCTGAATGAACAGGTTGGCAATGGCAAAAATAGCGTTCTGCAGCCCGGCGGGCACGCCCAGCGCAAGGATGCTCTTGGCCTGTACCGGGTCCAGCTGTAATTTGTGCGGGTCCAGCGCGTAGCAGTCCTGCACCCGGGTCAGCGCCCGCAGGATCAGAAACGCGGAAACGCACTGGCTGATGGCGCTGGCCAGCGCCACGCCCACCACGCTCAAATCGCACACGATGACAAAGAACAGGTTCAGCGCAATGTTCAGTGCACCGGCAATGGACAGATACATCAGCGGCTTTTTGGTATCACCGATGGAGCTGAACACCGCGTTGCCGAAGTTGTACAGCGCCAGCGCCGGCATACCCAGAAAATACACCCGCAGATACAAGATCGCGCCGGGCAGCAGATCCTCCTTGGTGTTCAGCAGCCGCAGCATGGCGGGGGAGCCCAGCAGGCCGATGAGCAGCAACGCCACACCGGCAACGGCGCTGATGATGGCCGCCGAGTGGACGGTCTTTTCCACGTCCTTGGGGTGACGCGCACCGTAAAAACGCGCCACCAGCACGTTGATGCCGTTGCTCAGGCCGATGAGAAAGCCGGTGAACAGGGTCACCAGCGTGCTGGTGGAGCCCACAGCGCCCAGCGCCGTAGACCCGGCAAAGCGCCCCACCACCGCCACGTCCGACATATTGAACAGCACCTGCAGCAGGTTGGAAAGCGCCAGCGGCAGACTGACCAGAAAGATCTGCTTGGCCAGAGGGCCTTCCGTCAGCGTATTCGTTTGAGAACTCATACTTTTTTCCTTTATCCTATACATCCTAACCGTACCCGCGCACACCGGGGCACAGCCTCTATTATAAGGCACTGCGCTGCTTTTGCAAGATGGATTCGATAAAATAATAAAAAGGACTGCTGCACAAAACCTGTGCAGCAGTCCTTGGTGCGACCGGGAGGATTCGAACCTCTGGCCTTCCGGGTCGGAGCCGAACGCTCTATCCAGCTGAGCTACGATCGCAAATGCCGTATCCCTTTGGTGGGTACAACACAGTATAACACATCAGGATGCAAAATGCAAACGAAAATCGTCAGCCCTTCCGGTTTCGCAGCCAGATGCGGTGCAGGCCGTCGGTGATCAGGGTCTCGCGGTAGTGGATGGGGGTGCGGCAGGCCTCCCGGATGGAGCGGGGCAAATCGCCGGTGGCGTAAAAAGCGGTCTGCGCGCCCAGCTCGGCGCAGAAGCGGTCGGCCAGACCGTCCAGCAGGCTGGCAGTGCCCAGCACGAAGCCGTTTTGTAAGCAGGCCGAGGTGCTTTTGCCCAGCACTGAGTCCGAGGCGCGGGCGGCGGGGTCGATCTGGGGCAGCTGCGCGGTCTTTTGCACCAACGCATTCATGGAAAGCTGCGGCCCGGGCAGGATCACGCCGCCCACAAGTTCCTGCTTGGCGTTTACCGCCATCAGGGAGATGGCCGTGTCTGCCGAGATGACCACCAGCGGCCCGGGGCACTCTGCCAGCGCCGCCACCGCGCCGCACAGCAGCTCTGCGCCCAGCTGCGCGGGGTTGTCCAGCCGCAGCTTGATGCCGCTTTTCAGCCCCGGCCCCACGGTCAGGATGCGCGCCTTGCACAATAGATGTAAGGCCGCCAGCACCCGCCCGCTGAGCATGGGCACCACGCTGCCCAGAATGCCGCCCTCGATCTGCGCCGGGGATGCCCCGTACAGCTGTAACAGGTTCACCAGCCGGATGGCGTATTCCTCCACCGTGGCAGCGGGGTCGGAGTGTAGCCGCCCGCAAAAGATCAGGGTATCTTGCTCGTAGCCGCCCACAGTAATGTGGGTGTTGCCGATATTGACGGTGAGGATCATGGGTCAGGGCTCCTTTCGCAGCGCTCTATAATGTATATAATATATAATAGCGCACCCGCCGCCGATACGCAAGGCTTTTGCTTTTGGTGGGGGAGGAGAGGGCGTTTTCCCCCCACCGCAAAGAAATTGGAAAAAAGATGTCAAAAAGTGTTGACAATCATCCGGTGGTGTGGTATTATACTTGAGCGCCAAGCGCTGAGACAAAAGAATGACTTCTGAAA
>ERZ1673693.158-NODE-158-length-98211-cov-51.267054_pt1 | contig 98211 bp, 74 predicted proteins | sample MGYA00580223_ERZ1673693 | MGnify/ENA primary metagenome ERZ1673693 (study PRJEB41218, sample SAMN15661741) | gut metagenome | host: Homo sapiens | place: Canada: London | collected 2015-08-20/2019-03-30 | study: EMG produced TPA metagenomics assembly of...
TTTATAGTGTTTATAGTGTTTATAGTGTTTATAGTGTTTATAGTGTTTATAGTGTCTATGGCATTAACTTGATTAATTTTTTCTATATGTTTGCGTTGGAATAGGCCTAGTTTATGCTTTAGTAGAAGGATATATATGCATACACATATTAATAATATGATGCTCACAATCCATAGAATATCTTTAATATTATTGTTATGCTTATTTAATGCTGTAGATGTGGAAGTATAGGGCAATTTTTCTAACATCTTAGGCGTAAAGAATGTGATTCCGTTATCTGTGCCAAAATATATTGTACCATTATTCGTATAACCTCCTATACCACGACTGTACTTTAAATTTAATAAATTGTATTGACCAGAATAATTTATTATGGTATTTTTTTCAGGATTGAGGTGTGAAATCCCTTTGTATGTAGACATCCATAGAGAACTATCTTGAGCGGTCACCACAGAACATATATTATCATCTGCTAGCCCGTCTTTTGTACTATAGTGTGATATTTGATTATTTTTACAATTGTATTTAAATAATCCTTTATTTGTTGCAAACCATAATATTTCATCTCCTGAGAGGTTGTAGCTCGTAGATATCATGTAGGTAGCTGAGGCTGAAAATAGAGAGTTGTTTGGTAAACGTATTAATTGTCGAGTATGCATGTCAAAACACTCTGCTCCTGAATTTGTGCCAATCCACAATCGCCCTTTATTATCAAGGGTGAGTGTGTTTATTGTATTGTTACGCAGTATATCTGTTGGAACCAAATTATTGTCTATAAGATGGTATTCGTTGTTAAGGAGTATTATTCCTTTGTCGAGATATCCGATAAGAATTGTTGTATCAGAGACGGTAATAATACTTTTAATATATCCTTTATTGAAGTCTCCAAGGTCGATTAGTTTTGGAGGAATATTAATATCTGATTGAAGGTATAGTCCTCCATAGGTTGTACCTATTAAAAGATTTTTATTTTTTAATTCTATTATACAAGTTGGAGTTGAGTTATTATATAGATGTCGTAGGACATTTCCTTGGGGAGTTATAAGCATTGCCCCATTTTTATCTAACCCTACCCATATGTTACCATCATGAGATGAATTTAGTGAATACAGGTGTGTTTTTCGATTAGATAACTCATTTATATTAATATAATGATGTGCTGTTTCTGAGGGTGAATAACAATATAAAGCGTCTTGTTGTATAGCAGCCCATAAGTTACCGTTGCTATCAGTAAGTATTGCATTAGCATGCCCTCTTTTCATTAAATTGGGAATAATACATTTACTAATGTCTCTATAAGGGATGAATTGGACTCCGTAATCATATGTAGCACAGTATATACCATTTGGGGAAACAGTGAGATTATGTGTGGGAATATCGCTTATGCGTATGAATTTTATAGAGTCATCATCAAAGCGGTATACTCCTTCAGGGGATGCAGCAATGGCATTCCCTTTATAGTCGGTACGCAACGACATTACATATTTATTGTATGCAAAGATTGGCATATCATTACGGCCTATTATTTTGTCGTTAGCTAAATCGAAAGCTGAAACCCCAAAATGGTCATCACTAATAAATAAACGATGCTTGTTGTCTATTGTTATGGCTCGTGGATATTTAATAGGAATATGTACATCTTCAAATTTTGTAGCTTTGTATTGATTGATATTTATTTGAAATAATCCGGCAGAAGTAAGTAATAATAGTGTAGAATCTGACAATGTACAAATGTCGGAATATACCAGACTAGAGGTTTGGGGTGAATAATCGATGGGGATTTTACAAAAGTTTCCTGTTGAATCACTGTATGAGTGTAGACCATCTGAAGTGAGTATCCATAAAGAATGATCTGGTGCAATATATGTTCTTAATATATGATTTCCGATTAAGCCATTGGAAGATTCACTACTAATGTAGTGGATGAAATTTACTCCGTCAAAGCGATTAAGTCCGTATTCTGTACCTATCCAGATATTATTATTTATATCTATACACATATCTGTAAACATAGTACTTGTTAACATATTACTATTGTACTGGCTTACAAAATGTTTTGCATATAAACTGCAAGATGGGATAATTAAAATAAAGATAAGGTATATAAGAAAAATAACTTCTATTTGTTTATGAATTTGTGTAGATATTATCTTTAAAAATAAAAAGTTCCAATAACAAATAGATTTTATTTGTTTTGTTAATCTATTATTTAGTAGAAAGTAATGATTCTTCATAGATCCTTTTATTCCAAAGGTATACTCAAGTAATCTTTCAATATTCGTTTAACTTTTTGATAATATTTATATATCTGTATTAATAAGAGTCTAATATAATACTTATTGACAGAATTAAAAAGTTAAGTGAATATGATGGAAAAGTTGTGCATATTGTAGATATTGAAAGGTGAATAAATTTTTAATATACGATCATTGTTATGCATAAATGATATGCAATATTCGCAAAAAAAAACGATATCTGCAAGTAAATCAGAGATAACTTCGTTGATAAAAAAAGGTAATAATATGTCCTTCTGTAGAAGTTTTCTATGTCTTCCCGAATTCGAGGAATATGATTTCTTATCTGAGTAGCATAAAAGGATGTTTGGTAAGTTACCCATCATTAATTAATCTATTTTTGATAATGATGGGTAATTATGTTGGTTTTTACCAGTACCAGGCAATACCGAAGGAGTAGGGAGACATTTCGGGACCTTTATCCTTTTGGAACAGACTGGTAGTAGAATAGCGCAAGTACAGACCGAAATCACCATATCCGGCTTGTGCCAGCAGATTGACACCTACAGGATTGACATACATGTCTTTGCCCATTCTTTGCTTTTTTCCGTCGTTGATGTGGGTGAACGATTTTACGCCGTGGCGGATTTCAAACTCCGGACCTATGTTGAAGAAAAGTTTGTTGCTTCTTCCCAGCCTTTGTTGCCACTCCAATGTGATAGGAATACGGAAGAAGAAATGGCGGAGCCGGCTGCTGCTGTAGCTGTTTTCTTCGTCGCCTTCAGCAAAATAGGTCTGTCCGTCGGCTTTGAGCAGGGCCCGGTTGCCGTCGAAACTGAATGAGCGGTAGCCCCAATTGACGCCAAAGTTCAGTCCCCAATGAGGATTCTTCTTGAAGTTGTGGCACAGGGAGATGACATTAAATCCGAATTCCCACGAACGGGACAGGTTCAGGTCGGCTTTTGCACTGTTGTCGAAAGAGAGGAAGTCGTTGCTCATTCTGCTGTATCCGATGAAGATGCCGGAATTATGCGGTTCATAGGCATTGTCTTTCTTCTTTTGGGGGATGAAGGGCAAGGCGTCGAGGAAAGTGCGTTTGTCCGATTCTACACGTTCCAGATAGACACCTTCGTATATTTCCACTTCTTTTGATTCTCCGTCGGTGGGCTGTTCTTCATATACACGGATACGCATGTTGCCGCTTCCTTTGCGGATGATGATGGAGTCGCCCTCGGTAGTGATGGTGGCACGCTGTGACGGGACGGTTTGTTGTGCTGTGGCATAGCTTGCCGCCATGGAGAGCAGGCAGGCAAAAATTACATTCTTTGTCTTCATATTGTTTCCTTATGTTTTTGGTTTTATTGTTCTTTATATAGCATATTCATCAGTTCTTCTTCGTTGAGGCTACCTTCGATGTAGACTAAGGTGGCTGTATTCTTCTTGCCCAGTTTGAAGATGATGTACCGTTGTTTGCCGTCCGAAGGATGCAGTTGGTAGTAGGCACTGCGCAGTATTCCGTCTTCCATTACTTCCTGGGTCTTATTGACCTGTCCGGGCTGTTCCTTGTCATGCTTCAGGCATTTCTGGATTTCTGCCAGATAGGGAGTAACGTCTTTGAAGACAAGACTCCGGTATTTGGACATTTTGTAAGACTTCAGTATCTTGCCGTTCAGTTCGACCATGGTGACGTTCTGTCGGTCGCCGTATTTTTCGAATAGGGTCGAAATCTGAAGTCCTTCCTGAGCCTGTAGCCTGTAGGATGAGAGGCATAACCCGAGGGACAGGAGCAATACATATTTATATAGTAATCGTTTCATGGCTTTGTATGATTAGAATTGAAACAACAAATCATTGATTTCTTCGTCGGTGAAGTGTACGTTCTGCAAGGCTTCCATGGCTTTTTCCTTTATAAGTGCTTCGTCCGTATAACGCTTTCCGTTGATGATGACGTAGTTTTCAGAAGCATTGGGCACCGGAAACAGTTGCATGCTGCCTATGAACAAGGCTATTGAGGCGGCGGCACCACCCAAGAAGTAAAGCCAGCGGCGCCGTTTGAGCGAATAGGATTGCACGGGGGCGCTCTTCTTCTTCTCTATCTCTGATTGTTCAAGGCGGAACTTTTGTGCTTCCTGGTCCAGACAAGCGAACAGGGGACGGTAGACTTGCAGTTCTTCCGGCACTTCTTCCTCGGCAAAGAAGCGTCGCAGCTCGCGTTCTTCTTCGCAGGATGTTTCGCCGTCGAAGTATTTGTTTAGTAACTCGTTAATTTTCATTGTTCGTTTCTCCTTTTTCTTGCTTGTATGGTTTGCAGATATGTATCTCTCACTTTTTTGCGGGCTCTCGACAGATTGCTCCGTATGGCTTCGGCCGAGCATCCGGATATTTCTGCTATTTCGTCAGTTTCATACTCTTCGATGTCTTTCATCTGCATGATGGTGCGTTGCAGGGGTGGCAGCGATTGTATGATAGTACGCATCAGCTTTATTTCGTCTTTTATCTCCAGTAGTTGTTCCGGAGTTGCTTCGGATGTGCTGTTGGACACATTGTCCAGCGAAACGTATTCGTTGCGCCGGGTTCGCCAAAGGTCCATGCACAGGTTGTGAACCAATGTCATGGCGAAGGCTTCGATGCTGCGGTATTGCTCCAGTTCTGCTCGGCGGTTCCATAGTCTGAGCATGGTTTCCTGCACGGCATCTTCGGCATCATCCGGGTCATCGGTCAGTCTTCGGGCATAGTTCAGCAACTTGCTGCGAAGCGGAAGTACGGCTATTTTAAATTGTTTTAGTTCCATTTTTCATTGGTAAGACGAACAGAAAAGCCAAACGTGACATCAAAGATGGTATTTTTTTGCCTGATTACTTACACTCACGTAACATTTTCTTTCGTTGGTGTTACATCCGGAACTTTTTTTAATGATGATATATAAACGAAAGTTTCTGTAACAAAATTATGCTGCCGGTATAGAACAGAACGTTTATCTTTGAAGGAGAAATTTAAGAAAAGCGATATATTCATTAATCAATTTAATCACATGAAAACATCCAAATTTAATTTTGAATGGTTGTGCAACCGGAAGACCATGGCGGTGCTTACCTGCCTGTTCTTGGCTTCGGGAGTTTCGGTTGAGGCCAAAGAGAAAGCGCCGAAAAACGCGCCGGTATTTACCAATTTCGTCTATCAGGGCGATGACAAAATCTATAAGGAAAATCCGTTGCAGCCGGGTGAATTCTATAATCCGATTTTGCAGGGATGCTATCCCGACCCAAGCATTACGCGCAAGGGAGGCGATTATTATCTGGTCAATTCATCCTTTGCCATGTTTCCGGGTGTGCCTATTTTCCATTCGACCGACCTGGTGAACTGGAAGCAGATTGGCCACGTGCTCGACCGTGAGTCTCAGTTGAAGGTGGAAGACTGCGGCATCAGTGCAGGAGTATATGCTCCGGCTATATCTTATAATAAGAATAATGATACTTTCTACATGATTACTACTCAGTTCTCGGGTGGCTTTGGCAACATGGTTGTGAAGACACAAGACCCGATGAAAGGCTGGAGTGATCCTATCAAGTTGCAGTTCGGCGGTATTGATCCCTCACTGTTTTTCGACGATAACGGAAAGGCTTACCTGGTACACAATGATGCACCGGACAGAGGAAAAGAACAATACGAAGGACACCGTGTCATTAAGATTTGGGATTATGATGTCGAGAACGACCGTGTGATTCCGGGTACGGATAAAATCATTGTCGATGGTGGTGTAGACATCAAGAAGAAACCCATCTGGATTGAAGGTCCGCACATTTATAAAAAGGACGGACGTTACTACCTGATGTGTGCCGAAGGCGGTACAGGCGGTTGGCACAGTGAAGTGATTTTTGTGGCAGACGACCCGAAAGGTCCTTATACGCCCGCTCCTTCCAATCCCATCCTGACCCAACGTTATTTCCCGCAGAATCGTGCCAACAAGGTAGACTGGGCTGGACATGCAGACTTGGTAGAAGGTCCGGACGGCAAGTATTACGGTGTGTTCCTGGCTATTCGTCCTAATGAAAAGGACATGGTGAACGCCGGTCGTGAGACATTCATCCTGCCTGTAGACTGGAGCGGCGACTTCCCCGTATTCGAGAATGGTCTGATTCCTTTGGAATGCAAGCTGAAACTGCCGAAAGGTGTTGAATACAAGGCTGGTAAAGACGGTTTCTTCCCGAACGGTAACTTCAAGTTCGAAGACAGTTTTGCTTCAGACAGTCTGGACCTGCGTTGGATAGGTCTGCGTGGTCCTCGTGAGAAGTTCATTTCTATCGCCAAGAAAGGCGGTCTGCAGATTACTCCGTTTGCAACCAATATTAAAGAGGTAAAACCGACTTCTACCTTGTTCTATCGTCAGCAGCACAGCAGCTTCTCGGCTTCAACAACACTGAAGTTCAAGCCTAAAGCCGAAAACGAACTGGCCGGACTGACTTGCTATCAGAACGAACGTTTCAACTATGTATTTGGTGTGACCAAGAAGGATAAGGACTATCTGCTCGTATTGGCAAAGACAGCTAAAGGCCAGACTACGATTGTAGCAAGTACGAAAATCGACGTGGAGGCTCCTGTTTCCTTGCAGGTAGTGGCCGATGGTAACGATTATCGTTTCAACTATGCTGTCGAAGGTGGCGAATACACCAATCTGGGCGGAACCGTTTCGGGCGATATACTTTCGACAAATGTAGCAGGCGGATTTACCGGCAGCCTGATAGGACTGTATGCTACACTGACCAATGATATTCGTCCGTAAGCAATTGCTGTACCTGAAAACAAACTGTCGGTTTAGTCGGTCGCATTAAACCGACAGCTTAGTACGGATAAACCTGATTTAAACTACTGTGAAACCCGAATAAAACAATATACGATGAAGAAAATTATAGTTTCATTAATGCTCCTGTCTTCGCTTGGAAGTTACGGAGCACAGCTTCAGGCATTGCAAGCACCTGCGGACACCACGGAGTTTGTCAATCCCATGATGTGGGCCGATGTGCCCGACCCGGATGTAATCCGTGTAGGAGACGATTTCTATCTGGTCAGTACAACCATGCACCTGATGCCCGGCGCGCCGGTCATGCACTCGAAGGATTTGGTCAATTGGGAGATAGCCAGTTATGTATTCGACAAGCTGACGGACACTCCGCGCTACGACCTGAAAGAAGGTACGGCTTACGGACGCGGACAGTGGGCAACCTCTATCCGTTATCATAAGGGAAAGTTCTATCTGTATTTCTCGCCCAACGACCAGCCTTACAGAGGGTATGTATACACAACAACCGATCCGAAAAAGGGTTGGACACTGGCTGCGCGTACGCCGCACTTTCACGATGCTTCACTCTTCTTCGATGACGATGACAAGGTATACGTGTTCTACGGAACAGGCGAGATGCGCGAGTTGAAACCTGACTTGTCAGACGTAATGCCTGGCAGTAAGCCTATCAAGGTGTTCGAACGCGATGCAAGCGAAAACGGTTTGCTCGAAGGTAGCCGTTTCATCAAGCACGATGGCAAGTACTATCTGCTGATGATTTCCTGGCCCCGGGGCGGGAAACGCCGTCAGGTGTGCTACCGTGCCGACAACATTACAGGACCGTATGAAAAGAAAGTTATCCTGGAGAGCGATTTCGGTGGCTTCCCCTACGTAGGCCAGGGAACGATTGTCGACGACAGTAAGGGTAACTGGTACGGGGTTATCTTCCAAGACAGAGGCGGAGTAGGACGTGTACTTACCCTGATGCCTTGCCGTTGGATTGACGGTTGGCCGATGCTGGGCGATGAAAACGGACGTGTACCTTTGACGATGAAGAAGCCTGTACAGGGTTGTCCTACCATTCCGTTGGTGGTAAGCGATTCGTTCGATGCCGATAAGCTGGACATTCATTGGCAATGGAACCACAATCCGGTGAATGAAGCCTGGTCGCTGACAGACCGCTCGGGATTCTTACGCTTGAAGACGTCGAGGGTGGTCGATAACATCTTCCTTGCTCCCAACACGCTGACACAACGTATGGAAGGTCCGCAATGTAGCGGAGTTGTCGCATTGGACATTTCGCACATGAAGGATGGCGACGTTTCCGGATTTTCGGCCTTTAATGGCGATTCCGGTCTGCTGTCCATCATTGCAGAAGGAAATAAGCGTTATCTGACCATGTCTACCGCCGTAGTGAAGTTGCGCGACTCTGATAAAGCTGTCTTGGGAGTAGATGCTGAAGAAAAAGAACGTGTAGAGTTGAAGCAGGATAAGATTTATCTGCGTATCGATGCTGACTTCCGTGTCCACAAAGACATCGCTGCTTTCTATTACAGCCTTGACAATAAGAACTGGAAGAAGATAGGTACGGACTTCAAGATGATATTTGATTATCGCAGATTCTTCATGGGTACCAAGTTCGGTATCTTCAACTATGCGACGAAACAACTTGGTGGTTATGTCGACGTGGATTTCTTTAATTATACCCGAATACAATAAGGTGTATCATAAACAAAGCATATCCGCAAGCTAAGGAATATGCAACAAAACAGAAGAGGGTGAGGCCTAAGGCTCCACCCTCTTCTGTTTTGGTATAAAACCAACCAGGTTTTCGTACAAAACCAGGCTTGTTTTCAATGAAAACCTGACTTGTTTTTATGTAAAACCCGACTTGTTTTTGTGCAAAACCAGGCTCGTTTTTACACAAAACCTGACTGGTTTTTATATAAGACCTTATTTGGTTGTTTTCTGAGTCATCTTGGCATAAATGATAAGAGCGATGGCCGAGATGGCACCGATGCCGGTGAACCAATACCAGATGTAATGTGCGTTTGCCGATGCTGCCTCCCATTCTGCGGTAGAGCCGAACAGGGCAGGGTCGGGGCAGTAGGCTGTAAGCAGTATACCCGACAGACCGAAGCCCAGCACAGATGCCAGGAATGAATGCAGATGGCTGAAGCCCAGATACAGTCCTTCTTCTCCTTTAGGAGCCTGTAGCGAAAAGAATTCCATATAGCGCGGCGAGATAAAGCACTCGGCTATGGCCTGTACGGCAATACCGGCAATCATCATGACGGTGATAGGATGCATGCCCATAATATCACCGCTAAAGAGATTTCCTGCCGCCATAATCAGTGCCGACAGCGGAATGAGGAACATACCTACAGTCATCGAGGTCAAAGCCTTGCGGCGTGCCATCAGCCGGGTGACAAGGTTGACCAGCAAGACAACAACAAACGGATTGACATTGGCTATCCAGCCCGGACGGGCCGTCTCGCCAGCCATACGGATGACATACTTGGGCATGGTGGCGTACATCTGATGCTGAATCATCCAGAAACCGGTAACAATCAGTATCAGGAGCAGCAGACGCCCGTTGGTGAATACTTTGCCCAATCCTTTGAAAACTTCGGCCATGCTTTTGCCCTGTCCACTTGTGTTGGTTGAGTGGAAAAACAGGAAGATGGTGGCTAACGCTACGAAACATAAGGTGGCCGACAGAAAGTTGATATAGATATAAGCCTCATCGCCTACGATCGAGCGGAGCGGATCGACGAAACACTTTCCCGTGAAGGCACCGATGTTGACCATCATATAGAAGATGGAGTAACCGCGTGCCCGGGTTTCCGAAGTCGTTTCGCGTGCTACCGAAGCCGAAATGATGGACTTGATGAACGAGCCGCCTACGACGAGGATGATCATAATGGGTACGATGAGCATGCGCAGGTTGCTGGTCTCAATACCCGTAAACTGGGTTTTCTCACCATACACTACCAGTCCCGATGATTCGAGCATCAAAGGGAGCATTCCCAAGCCCAGATAACCGATAGTCAGCAGGGTGAAGGCTATCAGAATAGCTTTCCGGTAACCTATTTTATCGGCAAAGGCACCGGTAAACATGGGCAGAAAATAAAGTCCGCCCGAGAATAAACCTGATATCAGACTGGCTTCGAGGTCGTTGAAACCAAGCGTGTTGGACAAATAAAGGGTAATTACGATAAAAATGGCATAGTAGGCCATACGTTCAAACAGCTCGGAGGCGTTGGCTGTCCAAAAGGCGCGCGAGAATTTGATCATTTAAATAAGAGTTTTTTTATGGTTTGTAATCAATCATTTTTCCGGTTACAAAGATAATTTAAACCAAGTGGAATAAAAAATGAAAATATCTTTTTGGTGGGAGATTATCTGAGAAGCAAAAATAAAACTGGTTCCAACCCGAGCATGTGCCCCACGAGTTGGAACCAGTATAGTTTATCACGTTGAGTGATATTTATCAGATAGTTAGGCTACTAATATCTATTTATTTGAAATAGCGGTTGTACAGGCCTTCGAAACCTTTACCGTGACGAGCCTCGTCCTTAGCCATTTCGTGAACAGTATCGTGGATAGCATCCAGATTCAGTGCTTTAGCACGAGTAGCGATACGCTTCTTGTCTTCGCATGCGCCAGACTCAGCGTTCATTCTCTTTTCAAGGTTAGTCTTGGTGTCCCATACGCAGTCGCCCAGCAGTTCAGCGAATTTAGCTGCATGTTCAGCTTCTTCCCAAGCATAACGCTTGAAAGCTTCAGCTACTTCAGGATAGCCTTCGCGGTCAGCCTGACGGCTCATAGCCAAGTACATACCAACTTCTGTACATTCGCCCATGAAGTGGTTGTTCAAGTCCTTGATCATTTCGTCGTCGCAACCTTTGGCTACACCGATAACATGTTCGTCAGCGAATGTCAAAGGACCGCCAGCTACAGCTTCTTCTACTTCTACAAACTTGCTTGCAGGTGCTTTACACAAAGGGCATTTCTCGGGAGCTGCGTCTCCTTCATATACGTAACCGCAGACTGTGCATCTAAACTTTTTCATTTTTCTCAGATTTTAAATTAATTAGTTGAAATTACTTTAGTTATCTCTTGTTTGTTTCTTGTTCTTCAATACAATGTTTGCAAATACCTTTGAAATAGTAGTGCATCTCGTGCACGCTATGTCCTTCTACATTCATTTCTTCTGTTGGTTGGTTGGCTATTTGTGTACCCAAATCATAAATCTTCCCACACCGTTTGCACAGAAAATGCGCATGAGGAGCCGTATCGGCATCATAGCATGTATTCCGCTCATCTATCGTCAGGGTCAAGGCCGCACCTTGTTCGCTCAACAGCTTCAATGTATTGTATACAGTGGTCTTCGACAAGGTCGGAATTTCCGGAGAGAGTGCTGTGTAGATTTCGTCCACTGTAGGATGTGTGCAATGTTCCATCAGGTATTTCATAATAGCAATACGTTGAACCGATGGTTTAATGTTATGCACTTGCAGACGTTCTATGACATTTATACTCTCCATTAAAATCTTCAAACTTGTAATGATTACATTTTTAATTCTTTTGCAAAGATAGTCACTTCCTGGAAATATCCAAAAGATTTTGGTGAAAAAACAAAGTTTATCTCTATTTTTGCATTTTATAATATAATAATGTGGTTATCTGCAAATTTCGGTAAATGCTCAGTGAGGACATTGGACTTTGGGCAATCAGTTCGCCGTTTGGGGCTGGAAGGGTAGCAGATATTCATTATAACTATATAGAATATGAATTACGGATATGTAAAAGTGGCGGCTGCCATTCCTTGCGTCAAGGTGGCAGACTGCAAGTTTAATGCAGGACAGATAGAAAAGCAAATCATCATTGCCGAAGGAAAAGGTGTTCAGATTATCACTTTTCCGGAACTGAGTATCACAGGGTATACTTGTGGTGACCTGTTTGCCCAGCAACTTCTGATAGAAGAAGCTGAAATGGGTTTGATTCAGATTGTAAACAATACACGCCAGCTTGACATTATTTCGATTGTCGGGATGCCTGTTGCTTTGAATGGCTCGTTACTGAATGCGGCAGTAGTTATTCAGAAAGGAAAAGTGCTGGGCGTAGTGCCTAAGACATATTTACCCAATTATAAAGAGTTTTACGAGAAGCGCTGGTTTACTTCGGCTTGTGAGATAAAGGACGACTCTGTTCGCTTATGCGGCCAGGTGGCTCCCTTAGGAAAGAATCTGTTGTTCGAAACTTCTGATACGACTTTCGGCATAGAAATCTGTGAGGATCTCTGGGCCCCCGTTCCACCGAGTTCTATGTTGGCTTTGCAGGGAGCCGAAATCGTGTTCAATATGTCGGCCGATACGGAAGCGATAGGCAAACATGCTTATCTTCGTTCGCTCATCAGTCAGCAGTCGGCCCGTTGTATTGCCGGATATGTATTTAGTTCGTGCGGTTTTGGTGAGTCTACGACCGATGTTGTTTTTGCCGGCAATGGGTTGATTTATGAGAATGGCACTTTGCTGGCGGCAAGCAAGCGTTTCTCGTTCGAAGAACAGATTGTTATCAGCGAGATTGATGTAGAATATCTTCGAACCGAGCGTAGGGTGAATACAACGTTTGCAACATGCCGTTCGTATACGCCGCTTGATGCTCCCGTGTCGCGTATCTCTACGGAATATGTGAACAGTAAGGAACTGAACCTGACCCGTACGTTTGACGCTCATCCGTTTGTGCCGCAGGGACCTACGCTGGACGAACGTTGCGAGGAGATTTTTGCTATTCAGACTTCGGGACTTGCACAGAGGCTGCAACACACTCATGCTAAAAGTGCCGTTGTGGGCATTTCGGGCGGATTGGACTCTACATTGGCCTTATTGGTGTGCGTAAGGACTTTCGATAAACTGGGATGGTCGCGCAAAGGGATTGTAGGTGTGACTATGCCTGGATTTGGTACTACCGACCGTACGCATACCAATGCGGTAGAACTGATGAATTCGTTGGGAGTCACGGTACGCGAGGTAAGCATTAAGGAAGCTTGCATTCAGCATTTCAAGGATATAGACCATGACATAAACGTGCACGATGTGGTATATGAAAATTCGCAGGCCCGCGAACGTACTCAGATACTGATGGATATCGCCAACCAGACTTCCGGACTGGTGATCGGTACAGGCGATTTGTCGGAGTTGGCTTTGGGATGGGCTACTTACAATGGAGACCACATGTCCATGTATGGGGTCAACGGAAGCGTCCCCAAGACTTTGGTAAAACATCTGGTGAAGTGGGTAGCAGAGAATGGTATGGACGAAACATCGCGTGCAACTCTGCTCGATATTGTAGATACACCTATCAGTCCGGAGCTGATTCCTGCCGACGAAGCCGGTAACATCAAGCAGATTACCGAAGACTTGGTAGGCCCTTACGAGCTACATGACTTTTTCCTTTATTATTTCCTGCGTTGCGGTTTCCGTCCTTCCAAGATATATCTGTTGGCAACACGCACCTTTAAGGGCGTTTACGATGACGAAACTATCAAGAAATGGTTGTCGACTTTCTTCCGTCGCTTCTTTAACCAGCAGTTCAAGCGTTCTTGTCTGCCTGATGGTCCGAAGGTGGGAAGCATTGCCATCAGCCCTCGTGGCGATTGGAGGATGCCAAGCGATGCCTCTTCCAGTGCATGGCTGAAAGAAATTGAAGCCTTAGGTTGATTTTCCTAAGGCTTCAAATAATATTTCTGATATAGCTTCTTGTATGTCTGGGTCTTCTTGAAAGTATCGAGCCAGGTGTTGAGACTATCCAGCAGGGCTGGTGACTGTTTGCTGACTGCCCAGGAATAGAACTGCGTAAAACTGATATCGGTAGAAATATCAATTTGAGGCAGGCTGTCGATAGCCATGCGGGCTATGCTTTCGTTGCATACGGCATAATCAATGTCACCGTGTGCTACCATCGCTATCAGTTGCTCAGGTCCGTATTTCTCTATTTCTTTTATATAGATTGTGTCGGCTATCTCATGGCTCAGGTTGCGGATGCGCAGAATTGAAGGAGCGTCTTTGACTACGTGCAGTGTCTTTCCGGCCAGTTCCAGTTGATTTTTGATGAACAAGGCTGAGTCTTGCGAAGTATGTGGCTTGCGTTGTACCAGCACTTCTTTGTTCAGCGCAATCGGATGGGTGAGCAAGAGCGAGTCCTTCAGTTCGCTGGTGGCAAGGACGTCGTAAGCTATCACGTCAAACTTCCCTTCGGCCAGTCCTTGCAGCCGTTTCTCAAAACTCATTTCAGGAGTGATGACTGTTTTCAGGCTGTGGTCGCGTGCGAATGCTTCAATCAGTTCGTAGTGGAATCCGGATAATGTATCGCCGTTAACAAAGAAACTGATGGAATTGTATTCGGTTGCCACATGGATGGTGCCTTCGCCTGCTATCTCATGATAGTCGCGGGGATGGGTGACTTGTTTTTCTTTCGAAGGAAGAAGAAACGTGGCAATCAGCGTTGCAACGATTCCGAGTACAAGATATTTCAGTAATTTCTTCTTGTTCATGGATGGGTTTCTAGCTCTCTCTTTGATAAATTAATCATAGAAGTTCCACGATACACCCAGTTTCAGCAGACGGGGGTTGATGGGGTGGTGCGGAACAAGGAAATAGTTGCGGTTGCCCATACCAGCGTTGACGTGATACATCATGACGAAGATACGTGTACGCTTCAACTGCAGATTGGCATAGACATTGACTATCGGGTAACCACCAATTTTCACCTGATCATCGGCTGCTTGAAGGGTGAACTGCTGGATAGCCGGGGTGTATGCAGGTGCATGGTATTCGGTGAAGTAGCGTACGTCGGCTCCCAGCTGAACAGTCAAGACTTTCTTGGCAATCTTGGTCAGCAGATAGAAGTTGTGGTAAAGAGAAAGTTGCGGTAACGGCAGGACTGTCTCGTTACTCGATTTCTGCCAGGTGACTTCATTGTCCAGATGGAAAATACCAAGTTTGAAGTCCTGTTTCAGTGTAGCATCAATCACCTGGATGTTGCCACTGTTTTGGGCAGGTAATGCATGCTGGTTGAAGTAGGTGTAGTTCTTTATGTTTTCTACACCGGCCCGCAGGTTGGTTCTCCAGCGGTCGATGTTCAGCTCGCCTTCGACACGGGTACGGAACTCTTTATCCATATTGTCATTGTCCCAATAGAAGTGGTTGGAGTGATAATGACGCATATAGAAAGAGGGCAATGTATTCGTGATGTAGCCGCGTGCATAAAGGTTGACGGTGTCTTTCCATAAACGGAAATTCAGATCCAAATCGCCGTGCACACGGAACTGTCCCAATGCCTTGTCTACGATACCTACCTCGCCGTCTACTCTGTAGTGCAAGGTCTTTCCTTCGCGTTTGGCCAGTTCGCCTCCTACATACACTTCCTGTTCGGTGTACTGGCTGAGTGGGCGGGGAGCTGTAATCAACGTATCACCCATCATCTCGTATCGGCTGAACTTGTGTGAGATGTAGGCTGTAAGTCCGGCCTTGGCATATTTGTTGAATCCTTCGAGCAGAGCTATACCGAATGTATTTTTCACACTGAACGCAACTGTCGAATCGTTGCTGAATCCGTTTTGGTAATAAGTACGGTTGTACATACCGTCGGTTTCGCTTCCGGCACGGTAGCGATGGCTGGAGCGTTCTATTTTCAGTGTATGGATGAAGCTGGTGACCGGAACAAATTCCGTGGTAACCGTCGTGTCCTGTGGCACAGGCGGAATGCTGTCGCCCTGTTGTGCCATAGCTTTCATCTGCTGATTGTCTTTCTTCTCTTCTACTTTGACTGTTTCGCGTTCGAAGCCAAGGCGGTAGCGGTGAGTCAGGTAGACGTAGAAATTATGATTACGGTTGGAGGTCTGCTCCATCTTGACAGGAATGTTGGTCGATTCATATTCCTGTTTGCCTTCCGACATGTTTTCCGGACGGGTAATGTACTGGTCATCGGCAATACCACCGTTTTCGTTCATCTTCATGAAGAAGTTGTTGTACATAGCCTGCAGCTGATACTTCTGACCGATGTAACTGGCGAAAAGTCCTGCATTGAAATGGGCTGTAGACTGGTTGGCGTAGTAGCCGCGGCCATACAGATAGTCGATATTGAATCCGAAAGCCAACCGTTTGTTGGCGTTGACCGAAAAATACGATTTAAACCGTTCTTCTCCGTTTATTTTGCTTCCGGCTTTGTAGTAAGTCAGGTTGCTGTAGGGGATGTTACTGTTGGTAAAGTTGAGCTGATCCGGACGGAAGAAGAAACTGGAGAAAGGTTCTATAAAAATGGTCGGTGCTTCCTCTTGTCCCCGTTCGAAGAAGAGGCGTGACATGCGGGGAGAACCCAAATTACCCAGATAGTTATAGTGTCCGTTCATTCCTTCCACCAAGTTGGTGTTCTGGAAGTTGAGGGTTACGGTGTCTACTGGTACAATGGTCCGGTCGCCCAGTTTTTCACTCAAATGCCACATGTATAGTTTAGGAGGAAGGCTTTCGATCTGGGTACTTGTGCTGTCTGTCAGGTTGTCTGGCTGCGTACTAGGATCGACCTGATTACCATACTGATCGCGCATTGTTGTACCCGAATTGACGGGAGTGAGGGTATTTTGTGCCTTCAGTCCCAAAGTCCCTATAATGGCTAATAATATATATGTCAGTACAAATCTTCTCATAATTAGGCGCAAAGATACAATAAATTCTTATTCGCATCTTTAATTCTCCCTTTTTTACTTCTTTTTTAGGATTGGAAGTCAGTAAGTGCTGGTCCAGGCGCATAACTGGAGAAAAATAGTGCACTACCTACTGCACTATGAGTGCAACAGGTATTGCACTGTCGGTGCAGTAGTTATTGCACTGTGAGTGGAAGGTTGGGCGGTGGAGAGGGGCTAAGAGAAGAAATGTCTTTTTTGTTGTTTTTACTCATTCAAGAGGAGCAATAAAAAAGTCCATCTCTTTTCCATCAGGTGTAGTAAATGTTCCTCTAAAACCTTGGGGGACTTTTATTGCAGAAATAGTACAATTAGGAGTACCATCTTCATAATATTCTGTAAGGTTGAGTTCTCCATCGGCCAAAGAATAGCTACCTTCTACAATGATTGAATTTTCAGGTCCTTTGTTATTATAATACGTGAGTTCGGGATAAGATATAGCTTATCAAAGTTGGTAATCTTGCAAATATTTTGTAACTTTATAGCTGTAAATCAATCAGTTATCAAAAAACATAAGCGATGATTACCGAAAACAAAGTTATAGAAATTTTCTGTATTATGGATGAGTTTTGCCGGAATTTTGCATCCTAGTGTGAGAAAAACCTCCTTTTGGAGGACAAAGAGCACCGTCACCGCAACCGCAAGGGAAAGTTAAGCCATAGTGAGATAATAACAATATTAGTCTGTTACTACTTCGGCTCGTTCGCCAATTTCAAGCATTACTACCTCTTTTATATACGTCAGCACCTGTCCGGTTGTTTTCCTGATGCCGTTTCGTACAACCGCTTTGTCGAACTCATGCCCCGCGTGTTCTTCCACATGATGCTTTTCATGAAGCTTCAAGGCTTTGGCAAATGCAGCGGCATCAGTTTTGTGGACTCCACGATGATACCCGTGTGCCATAACCTGCGCCGCTATGTCAATAAGGTATTCAAGGGCTTGGCGACGGACGGCAAGGGGACGATGGGATGGTGTCACGGCTTTAAGTTGCACCTTCTGTGCAATGACAGCGGAGAGAGGCTATAGTTAATTTTTGCGTTGTAAAGTGTTGGATTTCCTATTCTTTTCCGTATTTTTACATGCACAAAGGCTTATAGTTATGACCTATCAAGAAATAAGTAAGTCACATAATTTAATTTATACTAAGTCACATGGGTGAAATTGATATAAAGTTCTTTTCCCAATCCTGCCAATGCTCTGTTGGTGGCATACAGCAAGGAATCAGTAGACATATAGTCCGCAGGTCTGATCCATTTTCCTTTGAGTATGCGCCAAAGGGTCTCTGCAATATTCAGATGCGGAGAATATGGAGGCAGGAAGAAAAGAAACAGCCCTCTTTTTTTCCATACGGGTCTGAGTTCCCTTATGAGTTTACATCTATGTATTCTGGCATTATCCAATACAAGAAAAGTGTTTTTCTTCACCTTGAAGGAAAAGCGGTCAAGAAAGTCTGCTGCTTTATCAGCAGTGATACTTTCTGCCGTATTGAAACCCTCATAACGGTTGTTGCGGTCTATCATGCCGAATATATTCAGCCTGAAAGACTTTTGAGAAGGGACAAAAACATCTTCTCCCCGGAATTGCCAGCCATAGGGGACATATCCTTCCGTGCATATATGACTTTCATCTCCGAAGTAAAGGTCTATAAGACCATCGTTTGCCTGTCTTTCGAGTTCTTGCAGCTTCTCGGTCTTATACGCATAGAGCTGCGGCGAAGGAGTACCCTTTGGACGTTTTCTTATACGTCTATATCTCGCGCCAATGCGGATAAAAAAGCTCTGAATGTGCTCTCTGAAGCTTCTTTGCCTGTAGCCCGTTGCCATGCATCCTTGGCTTTCTTTACACTTTGTCTGTCGTTCTCTATGGCGGTACGTACTGTTTCTTCGTCCGAACAGCCCATTATTGGCTTGCGACCACGACCAGGACGAGTCTCTAAGCCATGGATACCTTCCGACTCGAAGCGTTTCACCCAAGAGTTCACTGATATATGCGTCATGTCCGTCTGCTCGCCTACGGATTTTGAGGTCAAGCCTGAAGACTTTAGAAGAACGGCACGACAGCGCATACGGAAAGCATGGCTTTTGCCTTCCCGAAAGCCTCGTTCCAATTGCAGACGTTGCGAGGATGTAAGCTCTATTACTTTGATTTTTGCGATAGCTGTATGGATTTATATGTGTACGCAAAATTATACAGAAATTTTAATATAAACTAATTTTCAACATCTACTTATTAGTCATCCCTTAAAAAGCCCATTTTTGCGAGATATTGTTCAGACACAGTATCTCGCAAATTTTTTGAAGTATGTACCAAAGAGCTTTCATAGCTCTTTTGAAGTTATAGGCCGCTGCCGCCAGAAGTACGTTTACAGTATCTCCTACCACACCTTTATAAAAGTTGCGGCCCAATCGGTAATCTGCCTTCAAGTGACCTATTGTTGGTTCTATACCTGCACGCTTGCGGAAGAGCTTATGTTTTTTCTGTTTCTGATAACGGCTGTCTGATTTCTTGGGTACATCGGGAATCATAATCTTCGTCCCGTTAATTTCCTTCTTGCCTCTGTATCCTCTATCACCAGCCAGCACTTCTATCTTTCTTCCGGTTAACCGTTCTACCTGTTCCAAAGAAGATTCGATGGTATGACCGTCATATTCATTGCGAAAGGACATGGCCCCAAGAATAAGGCCTGTGACAGAACGTATGATGGATACCTTGTTACCGAATTCGTATTTCTTATGTTCTTTGCCCTTGCTGATACATTGTACTTCCGGCTCATGAATGGAATAGATCTTTTTCCGGCTATTACGCCTTTGGGAAAGAATGGTTTCAAAAAGTCCGAGCAATTTGTCATAGTCGTGATTCCCTTTAATATTACGCTTCAGTTCCCTGACCAACCTTCCGGCTATTGTACGTAAACGCCTGTCTGCCTTAAGAGCCTTTTTCCGATTCTTGGGATGATTCCGGAAACGCTGGTCACGATAGATCTCCTTCAACACAAAGGTGTAGCTTTGACGCAGAGGAAGGCCCAGCTTTTTCACGATGCCAAGAACTTTCTTCACGATCTTCTTATACAGCTTTGCATCCGTGGGGTAAGTGATATTCTTTTCCTGAACCGTAGAATCGATAAAGGCCGTATCATGATGATGGTCATCATCCTCCTCGTTATTCACACGAATGCTTTCCTGAAAGATAAGTTCAATCCCCGCTTCACCGATACGTTTGCGGAAATGGACCAGTTCTGAAGAGGCACACGGGGCTGATGGAGTGAACTCCTGCATCCCACAGAAATACTGATAATAAGCATTTTCGCTCCATTGTTCCACCAAAGACTCATCGGACAGATTACGAAGGTGCTTCAGAATGAGCAGACCGCACATCAAACGGATTGGCTTGCCGGGACGACCGTTGTCCTGACAATACAAAGGTTGAAAAGCTGTCTCAAATTTTCCCCAATCTATTTTGTCGGCCAATTGATAAAGTGGGTGGGATTGGTTCAGCATGTCAGACAGGGTGCTGAATAAGGAAGGACTATTATTTGTATTTTTAATCATAAAATCTGCAAGTTTCTTAACCTAAAGATAAGAAAACTTGCAGATTTATCAAAACTTTTTATAGATTAAATTACTGAATACCAGCAGATAAAAGTGTTTTTAAAGGGCGACTTATTAGCAGCCGCACAGACTCTGTCAGAGACAGAGCGTGCCTCATTGGTATCCGCATTGTCTTCCGAGAATTTTTCCCTTTCCGTCTCTCCCCGTCTGTCCCAGCTTTTGGATAAGCAAGGCAGCTGTCCTCATTGTGGAGGTAAGCACTATTACCGTTTTGGCAAGGACAAGGGTGCCCAACGCTTCAAATGTAAGGATTGCGGCCGTACCTTCACCGAATATACAGGTACGTGGCAGGAGGGGCTTCACAAGAAAGAACTTGTAGGACTTTATTTGGAACTGATGGCCGACCAGAAGTCTTTGGATAAGATTTCGGCAGCACTTAATATAAACAAGAAAACGGCCTTTGACTGGCGTCATAAGATATTGGGTACGTTCAAGCAGGACAAAGGCGGTTCTTTTTCCGGTATTGTGGAAAGTGACGAGACATTTTTTGAAGAATCCGAGAAAGGTAACCGTCATCTCAAACGTCCTCCCCGCAAAAGGGGGACCGATCCTAAAAGCAGTGGTATATCGGATAACAAGGCTAAGGTTATAGTAACGGCCGACAGAAAGAACGACCTGAACATGACATGCTGTGGAAAAGGAAGGCTGACCAAAGCGGACATCGCAGAAAGCCTGTGAACTCCGCTGGACAAGGACGTAATTCTTTGCTCTGACGGCCATGTAAGTTATAAGGGGTATGCAAACGACAACCACCTGAAGCATGTAGTGTTAAGAGACGACATAAAGCAAAGGGTCAAACAGGAAAGATTCCATATACAACACGTGAACTCGTTACACAACAGATTGAAGAAATGGATCGCTTCCACCTTTTGGGGAGTCTCTACGAAATACCTGCAGAATTACTTGAACTGGTTTAAGGTAGTGGTAACTGTACTTAAAAAGGAAGCGAACCACGCAAATGCTTTACTGAGGCTGTCGATGATGGAGAATAAGGCTCTCTTTGCAACGCAGTAATTAACTACAGCCGCAATTGAAAAGGAAAAGCCTGATTTGTAGATATTAAAGACGGTAAACAGGTTACTCCTTTTTCGGAAAGATGTATTGCGGCAGATGGATGAAGTAGTAGGAGGTTTGTGAAATGTGCTCATCTTTAATGAGGATTAGTGTATTTTAACAATATATTTGTCGGTATTTAATAAATATTATATTTCTTTACACTTGGTCTTTCCCTTAGAAACTTGACGTGTGTATGTATGGCAAGCGTCTACGGGGAGAGAGCTTGAAATAAATTATTTATGCGAATCAGTAGTTGGCTTTCTGATTCAAAAATTAAAAATTAACAAATGTAAGTAGAGCAATAGCCAACTTTCCAAAGGTATGTACCAACAGCCCTTTGGTAGCTCTTACTTTAGATGCTCTTTGAATTTCTGTTTTTTCATTCAGCCAGTTGAAAAAGGATTCGATAGGTTGTCTGACTTTTGAAACGGCTTTCGAGAAAAGGTCTCTTGCAGCTTTTTCCCTCTGTTTGAGAGCCTTCGGTTCTCCTTTAATCTCTTTATGCGGAGTAAGCACTTTAACCGGATTGCTCTCATTAAAGAAAGAAAAATCGCTGTAAATCTTGTCTGCAAGCACCGTCTTTCCGGATAGGTATGGCACGCATTCGCTTTTGAATACAGTCAGGTCGTTGTCCGAAGCCGGTGTCAGAGTTATCATCTCCGGAAAAGGTAAGGTTCCCTCCCTACGCTGTCCTACCATATGCAGTTTCATGCCATAGTAGTACATGTTCTTAGTGGAGCAATACCCTTTTGATGTTATCTCCGTAGCTACTTTCCCCTCCCGGTTTTTCCCTTTACAGGTCACTATCGGCATAGAATCTACAATGGATATAATGGAGTCGCAATCCTTGGGCTTGAATGATTGTATCATGGTATATACCAATACTTTAAATGCTTCTGAAAGCATATTTAGGCGTACACAGAATGTCTGATAAGCCGGAAGTTTTGGAAACCATGATGACAGATACTCCTTGGCGAAGGTATGTATCTCCTTGATGTTGAAGTATCTCTGGCAGTACCCGCAGAACAGGTAGATGGTAAGAATCTCCTCATCCGTAAACTCGGGATTGGAATTGTTGCTGAATCTCTGGCAGTGGAAACGCAGAGAAGACTTATAGACATCACAGATATACATATACAAACCTATTAGTTGGAACTTTTTCTCCTTGGGAATCATAATTAGACAATAATTGGAATTATTACTCTAATATACTGATTTTCAAGGAGATTACAAAATAAAATAATGAGATAATTAACTGAATTACAAACTTTTAAATCAAGAATCAGAAACTGTTTTCAACTGCTGATTCGCATTATTTATTTAATCTAACAAATTATGTTTAAATTATCATTTAGATTTATGCTGCTTGCCTTGTTAGGGGCATTTGCTTTTACATCGTGCAGTGATGATGAAACTACTCCGCCGCCACCTGAGAAACCGGAAGTAGATGTCCGTATTGATCATCTCAGCCGTACAGAACTGACATTTACTGTCTCTTCGGAACCCGGCACGGATTGTGCTTATGTAGTTTTGCCGGAAGGTGAGACTATTGTCACGGCCGAAGAATTATTTCAGAACGGTGGGTATGAAATGATGCTTGACGGAACAACCACGATAACGAGTCTTGATTTTGAAGGGAATAAGAAATATACCCTTTTTGTGGCTTCCCGTAAGATTAACCCTTATGTCTATAGCGAACTTTACTCTAAAGAACTTGACACGAATCTGCCCTATACGGAGATGTTGACACTGGAAAAGGTGGGGTTGACCGATTTCACCTACCACGTGGAAGTACCTGCGAATGCGGGAGAGTTGAAGCACGTTGTGGTGAAGGAGAGTGATTACGAAGCCATCAAGAAGATGCTTTCTTCGTTTATGGAGGTGACTTATTCGACTTATTGCGCGACGTTTGGAACATTGATTTCGGAATCTGCTGATATTACGATTGATAAGTATGCCGAGACCAGCAGTGGTGACCCTATTTACGTACATTCTGGTACTAATTATATTGCGATAGCCGGTGTTCTGGGAGAAGATGGAAAAATCAGTGAGGAAAACACGCACGTAGTTAAGTTTACTACCCGTCGTGCAGGAGTCGCTCCTTTCGATATCACGGCCAACATAGAGGCCACTTCTATCACGGCTGTTGCCAATGTCATTCCTGATGAGGGCATCACCTGTTATCGTGCCCTCATAGAGAAGCGCAGCGAAATAGACTATATTGCTCTTGAAGGAGAGGCTTCCGTGCGTTCAGCCATCATTGGCGCGTGGGGAAATACAGAGCGTGAATACAGTGGCCCGGCACGCATCGAGGCCACTGGATTGATGCCTGACACAGAATATGTGCTTGGCATTGTAGGCTTTGACGAGCAACGCAACGAAAAGGTGAAGCTGATTTATTTCACCACTGAGTCTCCCAGCGGCCCGCTTGCTGAAGTGGAAATCACGATGGCCGAACATAGTGCCCCGGCACCTTGGATGAATGCCGCTGTGAATCTCAAGGTCAAGAATACTAACGAACTGATAAGTGGATTCTTCAAGAAATCGCAAATAGATGAACTGCTCTCTTACGGTTACTCCCTTACGGAGATTGTTCGCAACAACGGTACCTATTGCATGCCCGATGAGTTACAATCGGCACTTAGTCCCGAAGGACTCATTCTGGAGGTCAATGCACTTGCTCCCGAAACGGAATACTTGTTTGGTGCGGTTGCCATCAATGAGGAGTATGTGACTTCCGTGGGAAGCATCACGTTTACTACAGAAGAATTACCTCAGTTTGGTGGAGAAGTGCGTGCCAATATGCCCGGTAAATACTTGGCGACTACCCTTGACAAGGATGGTAACGAAGTGACATTCCCTGTGACCATTGCGGCCGGTGTCAACGAGGCCACCACGGAAGCCTACCGGAAAAGCAATCGATTGGTATGCCTTGGCTTTGGGCCTGCTGATCAGTTCCCGTATGTGGCGCCAGAGGATTGCGGTTCTGATCTCAATTATGGGCCTAAATGGTTCATTGAATTTGACGAAGATAAGATACTTGTCCCCACGACAGGCTATGGTGACAAGAGTAGTTTGGACTGGAACATGTGCGTAATGGGTGACAAGACCGCTTACATGTGGGCCATTGGATACCGTCCAGACAGCGGAAGACCTGCCGATAGTTCTACTTTGGCTTTTGATGTGGAAGTGTCTGAGGATGGAAACACCTTGACCGTGAAAGCCGGAACCAATAGCTTCGGTAATGCGGTGTATTATCCAGCCATGGCAGCTGCTACTTCGTTGTGGTTTACCGATGAGGAATTGTTCCGTTGTTATTCGGAATTGGTACTTACACGTCAGCCTGATAACTCGGCCCGCGCTTTCAGCGGCAAGTTTGTTATGCCAAAGAAATACACCATCAAAGTGGGACAGTCTAAAGAAAAGTCCACATACTTGAACATGTGTGAACGTTTGTCTAAATACTAAAATAGGAGATTATGTCATATATTAATAAAATATACAATTTATGTCGGGTAGTATGCATTGTTGTATTATCCATGGGAATGTTTCAAGGCTGTTCTGACGACAATGATGTGCCGTACACTACCGGAATCAGTAACGAAGATTGGACAGAAATCAATGATGCCCTCATTGAAGGGGAAATCTTGATGTTCAATTTTGAGGCTGCCGCAGAATGGACGGCGACAAGCGATGCCGAGTGGTGTGAGGTCTTGACTCCAAAAGGGGTATCCGGAACTTCGACCTTGCGCTTGAAGGTGGTGCCTAATCCTACGCTCAAAGGGCGGAGTGCTTCTGTGACCATCAGTGTGGAAGCTGCTGCCGAACAGGTCCTTCTTACCATCCGTCAAGGTGAGGGAGATATTGAGCACGGAACAGGAACATACCGCGAAGTGAACAAATGGGTATATGAATACATGTCCGAGATGTACCTTTGGAACGAAAACATACCACAACTGTCGCTCGATTTCAGTATCGGTTATCAAAATTTCCTCCGCTCAATGCTTGATGGTATTGCTACTTTCGACAACGTGAATCAGGAAGACGGGGGCGTAATAAATGGTGAACGTATTTATTTTACCGAACTCATAAGCAATGCGCCCGAGACACGTGTGGTCGGTTCCAACTATAACGATAGCGGAATCATGGGCATGTCCGGAGCAAAGTTCGACCTGGCTGTTGGTGGAATGGCCGTAGGACTTGTCGTGAAAGTGGTGGCACCGAATACCGAAGCAGACAAGGCTGGCATCAAGCGTGGCGACTTTATTACCCAGGTAAACGGAATTACCATTACTGAAAGTAATTACCAAAGCCTTGCATCGAACGTGTTTAGCGGTAACGTTACGGTTACTGTCAATGACGTGACATTTGACAATGGCCTTGCTACCATGACCTCGCGCGGCGACATTTGGTTGGGTTCGTCACGTTATGTTGACCCTGCCATCTACAAGGCTTCCATCGTGAATACGCCTTCCGGTAAGCGGGCGGGCTATCTTCTCCTAATGGGTTTTGATATCAACTATGATGAACAGCTCATTGAGGTGTTCAAGCAGTTTGCCGATGGAGGTATTGATGACCTTATCATCGATCTCCGCTACAATCCGGGCGGTATGGTACTTTCGAGTACGGTGCTCGGAACTTTGGTGGCAGGTGTGGAACATAAGGACAAAGTCTATATGCGCACTACTTACAACAGTGCTCGCATGGCAACTGGCGAGAGTGGAGAATATCTCATAGGTAATGCTGCAAATCCCGAGAGCGAGGGGTATGAGAATATCGCCAAGGCGTTGGAGACGGCATTAGGCATGAAACGTGTTTTTGTGATAACGTCAGGAGTGACAGCTTCGGCCAGTGAGTTGGTGATAAACGGTCTTCGTGGTCTTGGCATAGAGGTGAATACCATCGGACAGAAAACGCTCGGCAAGAATGTCGGGATGGAGGGTATCCGTAAAGAGTTCTTAAGATATTCATTTACATTCTATCCCATTACGTTCTATTGTGAGAATGCATTGGGCTTCCGGGACTACTCCGATGGATTTGTTCCTACCCTTGAGTTGGACGATGCCAACTACTATCCCGGCGACTTTGCTACGGGTAGTGATTATCTTTCGGGTGCAGCCCTTCTGTGGATAGATAAGGGAAGCAAGCCGAATCTTACCCGTTCTTTGAGTGAAAGTGTTGTCATTCAAACGCTTGACGTAATAGGAGACCGTAATGTATCGCGTCACATGGGAGGTTCTATCATAATGCGTGAGAAGTAGTCGTGAAAGCCCGTATAATCCTATCGAGTAGGAGAAAAACAAAAGAGGGCTTGTCAAAACTTCTATTTTGAAAAAATTACCCCTGCTACAAAATGAACTGCACCCCAAAAGTTGGACACAAAACTTTAGGAGTGCAGTTCAATTTTTGCTGTGGCAGGGGTAATTCTTTTAGTAGGGGCATTATGATGCACCCTCTTATTGTCCTTTATGGACTTTTATCAATTCCATACCTTTCTTGATTGCTTTTTCATTCATAGGAATCAAGTGATGATGCCTTTCGGGAAGTGTCTTTTTCAGTCCTTTGAGCACGCTTTCCAGCTTGACCATCGGTTTTAGTTTCAGTAGTCCTCCCAGAACAATCATGTTGAATGCTTTGGCATTGTTCATCTCATTGGCTGCATCCATGGCGTCAATGCGATACACTTTGATGTCTTTGCGTGTCGGCGGGTTGATGATTCCATATCCGTCGTAAATCAGGATGCCGCCCGGTTTTACCTTGCTTTCGAATTTCTCCAGGGAAGGTTGGTTCAGTATGATGGCAGCATCGTATTTGCTCAAGATGGGGGAGGAGATTTTCTCATCGCTCACAATCACTGTTACGTTTGCCGTACCGCCGCGTTGCTCCGGCCCGTAGGCGGGCATCCAGCTTACTTCTTTGTCTTCCATCAGTCCGGAATATGCTAAAATCTTTCCCATGGACAATACGCCTTGGCCGCCGAAGCCTGCTATAATGATTTCTTCTTTCATTTGTTTTTTCTTTTAGTCGGCGAGGTGATGACCGGTCAGCCGGGAAGGAGATATATCTTCCACGTCGGCCGGTTGCCTCGTTTCCGTGTTAGCTGATTTATCTGTCTTTCAAGTCACCTAAAGGATAGAATGGGAACATGTGTTCTTCCATCCATTTGTTAGCTTTGTCTGGGGTCATCTTCCAGCCGGAGTTACATGTTGAAACGATTTCTACCAGATTGGAACCTTTACCCTCCATCGAGTTTTCAAATGCTTTACGGATGGCTTTCTTAGCCTTGCGGATGGCACTGACTGTGTGTACGCTTTGGCGGGTTACATAGGCTGTTCCTTCCAGTTGCGCGGCAATGTCTGCCATTTTCAGAGGATACCCATGCAGATGGACGTCGCGTCCGTAAGGGCAGGTCGCCGTCTTCTGTCCGACAAGAGTGGTAGGAGCCATCTGTCCACCTGTCATGCCGTAGATGGCATTGTTGATGAAGATGATGGTGATATTCTCGCCGCGGTTCAGGGCGTGGATGGTTTCGGCAGTACCGATACATGCCAGGTCGCCGTCTCCTTGGTAAGTGAATACCAGGCGGTCCGGCCAAAGGCGTTTGATGGCAGTGGCAAGTGCCGGTGCGCGTCCGTGGGCGGCTTCTTGCCAGTCGATGTCCAGATAGTTATAGATGAACACGGCACATCCTACGGGGGAGATACCTATTGCTTTGTTTTCCATGCCCATCTCTTCGATCACTTCGGCTATCAGCTTGTGGACTACACCGTGGCTGCATCCCGGACAGTAGTGCATGGGGTTGTCGTTCATCAGAGTCGGTTTCTTGTAAACCAGATTCTCGGGCTTTATAATATCTTCTTTTGTCATAATCACTTCTCCTTATCTGTTGGTGAAACGTATGAAAAACTCCATTACCTTGACGAAAATGGCAGCGCTGCAGACGTAGACGAACATCATGAAATCGTCTTTGGCCACAAAGTAAGTAATGACAGCTGCTACGGCAAGTATCAGGAAGAGGATGTTCAGCACGTTTCTTATTTTGTCAGAATCCATTCTTTACGTTCTTTATCCGTTGATTACTTTTTCTTTCAGAGCTGCCACGATTTCGTCGGGGTCGGGCACAATACCACCCAAGCGTCCGAAGTGTTCTACCTTGACTTTTCCGTTCACGGCCAGACGTACATCTTCTACCATTTGGCCGGCATTCAGCTCTGTTACGAGGATACCTTTTACCTTGTCGGCATAAGCAGCAATTGCCTGTGTCGGGAAAGGCCACAGAGTGATAGGACGCAAGATTCCGACTTTGATGCCTTCCTTACGTGCCAGTTCCATACTTTTCTGTCCGATACGTGCCATTGAGCCAAAGGCTATGATGAGGTAGTCGGCATCTTCGCAGTTGATTTCCTCGAAGCGCACTTCGTTCTTTTCAATTTCCCTGTATTTAGCCTGGAAACGGATGTTGTTCTTTTCCATTTCTTCGGGTTTCAGTTCGAGGGAAGTGATGATGTTGGGCTTGCGGTCTTTGGTCTTTCCGGTAGTGGCCCAAGGACATTGAGCGATAACTTCTTCGTCGGTGCGGCGTGGCTTTTGAGGAGGAAGCACTACTTTTTCCATCATCTGTCCGATAACGCCGTCGGCCAGGATGATAGCGGGGTTGCGGTACTTGAAAGCCAGTTCGAATCCCAGTCCTACGAAATCGGCCATTTCCTGTACCGAAGCCGGTGCAAGGGCTATCAGACGGTAATCGCCGTGTCCGCCGCCTTTGACGGTCTGGAAGTAATCGGCCTGGCTGGGCTGAATGGTTCCCAGTCCGGGGCCGCCGCGCATTACGTTTACAATGAGGCAGGGCAATTCGGCTCCGGCCAAGTATGAGATACCTTCCTGTTTCAGGCTGACACCCGGGCTCGACGACGAGGTCATCACCATTTTACCGCTTCCTGCACCTCCATATACCATGTTGATGGCGGCTACTTCACTTTCTGCCTGAAGCACTACCATGCCGGTGGTTTCCCAAGGCTTCAGTTCTGCAAGAGTTTCCAAAACCTCCGATTGAGGAGTGATGGGGTAACCGAAGTAACCGTCGGCTCCGCAACGTATAGCTGCGTGGGCGATGGCTTCGTTACCTTTCATTAATACAACTTCTTCTGCCATATTCAATCTGATTTATTCAACTTTTACTTTATAAACAGAGATACATCCGTCCGGACAAACTGTAGCGCACGATGCGCATCCGTTACACGTATCTTCCAATATCTGGTGGGCATAGTTATACCCTTTTACGTTCACCTCTTTGGTGAGGGCTATTACATGGAGTGGACAAGCCACGGCACACAGGTTGCAGCCTTTGCAACGTTCGGTGTCAACAACGATTGCTCCTTTGATTTTTGCCATAATTTACGTTCCTTTATATGTTATTGATTATACATGTCTTTGTTGTAGAAATTTAGAATATCCATCACCATGCGGTGGGCTTCCTTGGCAGGACTTTGTGGGTTGATGTCGATGGCATACTGATAATTGTTGAGTGCCTGTTGCCAGTTGCCCAGTTTCCGATAGGCATTTCCGCGCAGATAGTAAGCTTCGTCGAGGCACGAGGAAGCACTTTGCAGAAATTCGTCAAGTTGCCGGATGGCTTGTTCTACATTTCCTTGGTTGATAAGCTCTTTGATGGTGACTAATGATTCCATATTTTATTCAGCATCGGGTTTATTCAACCACAAAGATAGTTTTTATTTGCAGACATCAAGCATCTTATATGTGAAAAATAGTAATGAATCGCCTTACTTACAGTGTTTTTCTATCAGAATGTCAGAAAAGTGAGGTGTATGAACAGAATTCTAAAGAATGCTGCTTTACAGGTGATGGTGTTCTGTTGTTTGTGTAGATAGTGTTCGCGAGGTATGCAAGTGTTGCCTGTGAGCCGTGCAAGTGTTGCTCGCGAGCCGTACAAGTGTTGTTCGCGAGCCGTACAAGTGTTGCTCGCAAGCCGTTTGAAGGGGGCTGTCAAGAGGAGGTGGGAGAGTATTGGGGAGTCGACTGTGAAGTAGCGGATAGAAAGATAATAAAAAAAACAGGTATAGAACAATCGTGACTTCTACTGCTGGTTGTAATAGGGCAGTGCTGGTCACTATTCTTCTATACCTGAATGGAGAAAGCAAAACAAGGAGCTTTCTTTGTAGAGAAACGCTTTTGCTGTATTTTCTCTTATTTGCTTACGGGAATCTTATCGATTCGACGTTGGTGGCGTCCACCTTCGAATGCTGTGTTGAAGAATTCGGTAAGAATCTTGTCTGCTTCGTCTGTGGTGATGAAACGACCGGGCATCACGAGCACATTGGCATCGTTGTGCTGGCGTGCCAGATGAGATATTTCGGGGATCCAGCACAGTGCGGCACGAATGCCTTGGTGTTTGTTCAGGGTCATGTTGATTCCGTTACCGCTTCCGCAGATGGCAATGCCCGGATAGCACTCGCCTGCTTCTACAGCGTTGGCCAGCGGATGGGCGAAGTCGGCATAGTCGCAACTTTCGGTAGAGTAGGTGCCAAAATCCTTATATTCCCAGCCTTTGGCTTCCAGCCAGGTACGGACGTATTGCTTTAGTTCGTATCCTGCGTGGTCGGAACAAATTCCTATTGTTTTCATTTCTTATGTCGGTTTAAGATTTACTATTCTGATTGCAATGATTGACAGAACGCAGGCAGGCAAAAGAAGTTGCACTGTCTGCGTTCAATATGGTTTGGACGAGAGGTCTTCAACCGTTTAGAGCATGGCTTTTACCTGCTTGTAAACGTTGTCGGCCGTAAAGCCCAATTTTTCATCCAATACTTTGTAAGGAGCAGAGAAACCGAATGATTCCAAGCCCCAGATTTTACCATGTGCACCTACCAGGCCTTGCAGGTTGACAGGCAGACCGGCAGTCAGACCGAATACTTTGGCATCGGCCGGAATAATGCTTTCCTGATATCCGGGTGCCTGGCTGCGGAACAGACCTTCGGACGGAGCTGATACGATACGTACCTTGACACCATCTTTACGCAACAGTTCGGCTCCTGCTACCAGTGTAGACACCTCAGAACCAGAAGCTACCAGGATAACATCGGGATTGGCATCGGAACCTGCTACGATGTAAGCACCCTTGGCTGCTTGTGAGTAGTCGTTGCCTGCGGGCAGATTGGCAATGTTCTGACGTGAGAAGATCAGAGCTGTAGGAGTAGTCGTATTCTCCATGGCCAGTCTCCATGCTACAGTAGTCTCTTCGGCATCGGCCGGGCGGAGTACCAATGTAGAATTGTGACCTTTATGATTCTTCAGTTTCTCCATCAGACGGATTTGTGCTTCCTGTTCTACCGGTTCGTGAGTCGGGCCATCTTCGCCTACGCGGAAGGCATCGTGTGTCCAGATGAACTTCACAGGAACTTCCATGAGGGCAGCCATACGAACTGCGGGCTTCATGTAGTCGGAGAATACGAAGAATGTACCGCAAGCCGGAATTACACCACCGTGCAGAGCCATACCGATGCAGCAGCAAGCCATAGTCAGCTCGGCTACACCTGCCTGGAAGAAAGCACCGGTGAAGTCACCTTTCTGGAAGGCATGTGTCTTCTTCAGGAAACCGTCGGTCTTGTCAGAGTTGGAAAGGTCGGCAGAAGCAACGATCATGTTTTCTACCTGAGTTGCCAAAGCACCCAGTACGGTAGCCGATGCGGCACGTGTGGCAGCTCCAGCCTTTTGCTCGATAGCTTCCCAGTTGACTTGAGGAGCTTTGCCAGAGAAGAATTGCTCCAGTTTGGCTGCCTTTTCCGGGTTAGCCTGAGCCCAAGCAGCTTTTTCAGCATACTTTTGCTTCATGATTTCTTTCAGTTCGGCAGCACGTTTGGCATACAGTTCTTCTACTTCGGGGAAGATGACAAACGGATTGGTAGGATCGCCACCTAGATTCTTGATGGTATTGATGTATGCATCGCCACCCAGCGGGGCACCGTGTGTAGCACAGTTGGCTTCGTAGCTGCTGCCGTCGGCCTTGCGTGCTCCCTTACCCATAACAGTATGACCGATGATGAGGGTAGGACGTTCTTGTTCAGCCTTAGCCTCGTTCAGGGCATTGCGAATTTCGTCGGCATTATTTCCGTCGATCTTAATCACTTTCCAACCCCATGCCTCATATTTCTTGGCAGTATCTTCGATAGTTACAGCTTTGGTTTCGGTAGAAAGCTGAATATCGTTGGAGTCGTAGAACATGATCAGGTTGTCCAATCCCAGTGTTCCTGCAATACGTCCTGCACCTTGAGAAATCTCTTCCTGTATACCACCATCGGATATATAAGCATAAATGGTCTGATTCATAACCTCGCCAAAACGTGCTTTCAGGAATTTGGCTGCGATGGCTGCACCTACAGCAAAAGTATGTCCTTGACCGAGCGGGCCGGATGTGTTTTCAATTCCACGCATAACGTCACGTTCGGGATGTCCCGGAGTCGGGCTTCCCCATTGACGGAATTCTTTTAATTCATCCAATGTGAACTTGCCTGTTAATGCGAGCTGTGAGTAAAGCATCGGTGACATATGACCCGGGTCAAGGAAGAAGCGGTCGCGTCCTTCCCAAGTTGGGTTTTCAGGATCATATACCAGAAATTCAGAGAACAGTACATTGACAAAGTCGGCGCCACCCATTGCGCCACCCGGGTGTCCGGAATTAGCTTTCTCAACCATAGAAGCAGCAAGGATACGAATGTTGTTTGCTGCAAGGTTCATAAGTTTGTTGTCGTTCATATTGATAATAAATTAGTTTTTGTTAGCTTGATAGAGCAGAGTAACTAACGCTTGTTCATAAATGACAGGGACAAAGATAACTCTTTATGTACAATTAGCAACAAGGATAGTTACTCTTTTTTTTCAGATATTTTTGCCTTCTTCTTGTTTAAAGTACAATAAGTCTTTTGCTCTGATTTACTGTAACTCGACAGTAACAATCGACTTGGCCGGAAGTTTGATTTTCATAACGCCTTTATTGATTTTTACTTCTTTAAAGGGAGCTGGTTTGACTTTTTCCGGATTTTCGAATGAGTTATAGTCGGTAACATCCTTAGAAGTAAGTATTTCGCCTACAGCTTTCTTTGCTTCAATGCCGGGCAGGTTTACAATAACTTCCTGAGCATTTTCTACATCAACATTGGAGATTGAAAGGTGAACTTTACCGTTCTTGTCTTTCGAAGCTGTTGCACTGATCATAGGCAGTTTGCGGTTGTCGCGTACGTTCATCGTGTCGCAGTTCAGTTCGAGAGGCAGATAGGTAGCGTCCTGATGTACTTTATACATTTTGAATACGTAATACGTAGGGGTCAATACCATCTCTTTACCTTTGGTCAGAATCATAGACTGGAGTACATTGACAATTTGTGCAATGTTTGCCATTTTCAGACGATCGGTATATTTGTGGAAAATATCCAGTGACAGAGAAGCTACAAAAGCATCGCGCAGTGTGTTTTGCTGATAGAGATGCCCTTTGATGGTACCCGGTTCTTCGTCCCACCATGTGCCCCATTCGTCCAGAATCAGTGCTACGTTTTTCTGAGGATCATATTGGTCCATAATGGCACAGTGCTTCTTGATGACATCTTCTATCTCGCGGCATTTGCCCATGGTCCAGTAATAATCTTCCGTATTAAACTGGGTAGCCGAACCTTTGCTTCCGCTCCATCCGGTTACTGTGTAATAGTGCAAAGACAATCCGTTCATGCGCGCTCCTACACGATCCATCAGAACTTTTGTCCAGTTGTAGTCGTAGTCGCTGGCACCACTGGCTATCTTGTACAGATTGTTTCCATCGTAATTGCGGCAGTAGGTAGAGTAACGGCGGTACAAATCGGCGTAATATTCAGGACGCATGCTGCCACCGCATCCCCAGCTTTCGTTTCCTACTCCCAGGTATTTTACCTTCCAAGCTTTGTCGCGGCCGTTTTTCCGGCGCAGATTAGCCATCGGAGAGTCGCCTTCCGAAGTCATATATTCTACCCATTTGGCCAGCTCTTCTACAGTACCGCTACCTACATTTCCGCTGATGTATGGCTCACAGCCCAACATCTCGCAAAGGTTCAGGAACTCGTGCGTTCCGAAGCTGTTGTCTTCGATGGTACCTCCCCAGTTGTTGTTTACCATTTTGGGGCGATTTTCTTTGGGACCGATACCGTCCATCCAGTGGTATTCGTCGGCAAAGCAACCACCCGGCCAGCGGAGCACTGGGACTTGCAGATCTTTGAGGGCATTGAATACGTCGGTGCGGTAACCTTTGATATTGGGAATATCAGAGTTCTCGCCTACCCATAAGCCTCCATAGATACAGGTACCCAGATGTTCGGCAAACTGGCCATAGATTTCCTTGGGGATAATTTGTGTACCTTGTTCGGCCTGTACAGTGATAGTTGCATTCTTTTGTGCGGACAGTGACAGGGAAGCTGTCAAGAAAAGACCGCTGATGATTAATTTACTCTTCATAAAAGTAGTCTTTTTTCTGTTAGGTTATTTTTTGAATTTTGCAGCTGCTTCTTCAATAGGTAAACCAGCTTTATAGTTTTCGATATATGCGTTGAAGCCAGCAACGTCTTCTGCCGTCGGAGCAATCTCGACACCGGCATCTCCGGCAAATACTTTTTCGTCCAGGAAGTCGGCCAACGACTGTTTCTTGTCATTGTTTACCAGATACGATCCTAACAGGGCAATACCCCAGGCACCACCTTCACCGGCAGTTTCCATAACCGAGATAGGAGAGTTGATAGCAGCAGCCAATATTCTTTGACCTACTCCTTTGGTCTTGAACAAGCCACCATGGCCGGTAATTCGGTCTACTTTAATCTTTTCTTCGTTGAAGAGAATGTCGTTACCTATTTTAAGTACTCCTACAGATGCATGGAGGTGTGCACGCATGAAGTTGGCCAAATTGAACTTATCGTTGGCTGAGCGTACAAACAAAGGTCTTCCTTCAGCAAGGCCAGTAACAGGCTCTCCTGAAATATAGTTGTATGAGATCAAGCCTCCGCAGTCGGTGTCGCCTGTCAGTGCGTGGTTGTAGAGCTTACCATAGATTTCGTTCATGTCTACAGGAATGCCCATGAGTTCCTGATATTCCTTGAACAGATTGATCCAGGCATTGAGGTCGGAAGTACAGTTGTTGCAATGTACCATAGCTACCAGGCTACCGTCGGGGGTAGTAACCATATCGATCATCTCGTAAGGTTTCGACAGGTCCTTTTCAAGTACAATCATCGAGAATGAGGAAGTTCCGGCAGAAACGTTTCCTGTGCGTTGTTTTACAGCATTGGTAGCAACCATACCTGTACCAGCGTCGCCTTCTGGCGGACATACGGGGATACCGGCTTTCAGGTGTCCGGATACATCAAGTCTCTTGGCTCCTTCGGCTGTAAGGGTACCTGCATTTTCACCAGCCAGTAATACTTTGGGAAGAATGTCGAGTAATGTCCATTTGAATCCTTGGGGAGCAATAAGATTATTGAATTTGGAAACCATTTCGGCTGAATAATCTTTCGTATTCGGATCGATGGGGAGCATACCGGATGCGTCGCCGATGCCTAATACCTTCTGGCCTGTAATCTGCCAGTGTACGTAGCCGGCAAGAGTGGTCAGGAAATCGATGTCTTTTACATGCTCTTCTTTGTTTAAGATAGCTTGATACAAGTGTGAAATGCTCCATCTCAGAGGAATGTTGTAGACAAACAGCTCGGACAGGGTAGCAGCTGCTTCTCCTGTGTTAGTATTTCTCCAAGTGCGGAAAGGAACAAGGATTTCCTGTTCTTTGTTGAACGCCATGTAACCATGCATCATGGCGCTGATACCGATGGCTGCCAGAGTCTCTATTTCGATGCCATATAACTCTTTTACATTGGAACGAAGATCTGAATAGCAATCTTGCAATCCGTTCCAAATGGCATCAATACTATATGTCCAAAGGCCATCGACCAATTGGTTTTCCCATGTATGGCTGCCTTGCGCAATGGGTTTGTTTTCCTGGTCGATTAAAACTGCTTTGATTCTTGTGGATCCGAATTCTATACCAAGGATGGCTTTACCGGTTTCGATAGTTGATTTTGCATCTAATTTCATAATGGAACTAATGGTTTAAGGTACAACGTTAATGTAAAGTTAGAAATATCTGTAATTTGCAGCTTTTGCAACTTACTTAAAAGTATAAAAGTGCTGCAAACGATTGCTCGTTGAGCACTTTTATACATGGTTATGCTATTGGATGATTAGCAAAGAGCTTTGTTCAGCATATAGTACACTTCGTTCATGCGCAGTTCTTTCTTGAATTCGCTGATTGTAGTGTCTTTGTTGATATGTACCATTTCGATACCTGCGATTTCGGCATAGTCTTCCCAATATTCGGCAGTGAGGTCGTAAGAGAAGCATGAATGGTGAGTACCACCAGCCAGAATCCATGCACCTGCGCCAATTTCGAAATTAGGCATCGGTTTCCACAAAGCAGAAGCAACGGGCAACTTAGGCAGTGGCTTCGGCTCGATGCATTCTACATCGTTTACGATGAGGCGGAAGCGGTTGCCAAGGTCAACAACTGTAGCTGTACATCCTTTGCCTACCTTTGAAGTAAATACCAGACGGGCAGTTTCGCTCTTGCGGATACCTATACCCAGGAAATGTACTTCCAAGCGTGGCTTTTTAGCGGCGATTAACGGACATACCTCCAACATGTGTGCCTGAAGGATAGAGCTGTTCTCTCCATTGAAGTTCAAAGTGTAGTCTTCGAGGAATGAGCAACCTGTAGGCAGACCTTGATTCATTACCCAAACAGTGCGGTAGAGTGCTGCTGATTTCCAGTCGCCTTCGGCACCGAAACCATAACCTTCGGCCATCAGACGTTGTGATGCCAAGCCAGGAATTTGGTCGAAATAGCTGCCGTCAGTTTGTCCGAGGTCGTCGAAGTTGGTTGTGAAACCTTTGGCGCCTTTGTCCTTCAATATAGCGCGCAATGCAAGCTCTGCTTTGGCAGAGTTCCATACCTTTTGATATGCTTCAGTAGACTTGTCTTCAAGGGCAGCGTCGTGATCGTACTCGTTGAAGTAAGTTTGTACCAAAGCGTCAACATCGGCATCTTTAATTTGCTTGTGATATTCCATCAGCTCGCTAACCGGGCAGTAATCTACATGGTAGCCCATACGTTGTTCTGCTTCAACTTTATCACCATCGGTTACGGCTACGTTGTTCATCTGGTCGCCGAAACGGATGATGAGCATGTCTTGTGCATCGGCCCATCCGGCGCAAACACGCATCCAAACTGCGATCTTGTTTTGTGTTTCTTCTTCTTTCCAGTAGCCTACTACTACTTTGCGACGAATACGCATGCGTGTGCAAATGTGGCCAAATTCACGGTCGCCGTGTGCACTTTGGTTCAAGTTCATGAAGTCCATATCCATGGTATCCCAAGGAATTTCCTTGTTGTACTGTGTATGCAAGTGGAGTAAAGGTTTCTTTAATTGCTGCAAACCATGAATCCACATTTTGGCGGGCGAGAAGGTGTGCATCCAAGTGATAACACCGATACACTTTTCTTCATTGTTGGCAGCTTTAAAAACAGCTTCTACTTCTTTTGAAGAATTGGCTGTTCCTTTATATACAACTTTTACAGGCAGTTTACCTGACTCATTCAGTCCTTTTACCATTTCATTGCTGTGTGCGTCTACTGCGATTACAGCGTCACCTCCGTACAGAAGCTGTGCTCCTGTTACGAACCATACTTCATATTGATCAAATGCGTTCATAATACTATTATTTTTAAGTGGTTGGTTAATTATTCTTGTTAGTTATTATTGTATGTCTTAAGTTTCTTGTTTAAAATAGGGGCAGGGCATACTATTTTATTTTTGCCCATAATAAGCATTAGGACCATGTTTGCGGTTGAAATGCTTCTCGATGAGCAATGGATTCATAGTCAAATTGGGATTGACAGCATAGGCTATTGAGGCCATTTTAGCTACTTGCTCCATAACGACGGCATTATGTACGGCATCATGTGCATCTTTCCCCCATGAGAATGGTCCGTGATTTTTTACCAATACTCCTGGTGTATGTACAGGATTCAGTCCTTCGAAACGTTTAACGATGACATTGCCTGTTTCCAATTCGTAAGCGCCTTTAACTTCGGCTTCTGTCATGTCGGCAGTGCAGGGGATAGCATCGTGGAAATAGTCGGCATGGGTTGTGCCGATATTCGGAATATCGCATCCTGCTTGTGCCCAAGCTGTGGCATATGTAGAGTGTGTATGTACTACTCCGCCAATTTCTGGGAAAGCTTTGTATAATACTATATGGGTAGGAGTATCTGAAGACGGTTTAAGTTTGCCTTCAACGACTTTTCCGTCGAGGTCTACTACAACCATGTCTTCAGCTTTCATTTCGTCATAACTTACGCCACTTGGTTTAATGACGACCAAGCCAGTTTCGCGGTCAATTCCAGAAACATTGCCCCAAGTAAAGATGACCAGGCCATGCTTTACTAAATCGAGGTTAGCGCGAAATACTTTTTCTTTTAATTCTTCTAACATATGTTTTTATGTTTAAATGTTACAGTTTAAATTTCGGAGCTTTGCGATAAACTTTTTCATTGAACTGATAGAGGGCAGCACCTCGTTTCGAACTTGTTTTGTCTATGAGGTCTGTTTTCTCTATATAATCCATTTCTGCTATCCGTTTGCGGAAGTTCCGTTTGTCTATGGCTTCTCCATAAATGGCTTCGTACAAGCTTTGCAGTTGTGATAAGGTGAATAATTTAGGCAGAAGATTGAAGCCGATAGGAGCAACCGATGCTTTTTGTTGCATGAGGGCACGTGCTTGCTCTACCATTGCTTGGTGATCGAATATCAATGGTGGAAGTTCATTTATATTAACCCAAAATGCATTGTGTCTTTGTACTAGTTCGCGGTCGTATTCGTTGATGTTGATAAGTGCATAATAGGCAATGGACACAACTCGTTCGCCTGGGTCACGGTCTATAGCTCCAAAAGAGCTGACTTGTTCCATATATACTTGATCCAATCCGGTGAGTTCTGCTAAAACTCGTTTCGCTGCATCGTCTACACTCTCATTCTCTTGAACGAATCCACCCATTAGTGACCATTCGCCTAATGCAGGTTCAAAATTTCGTTTCAGGAGTAATAAATTCAGTTCTCCTTCATAAAATCCAAAAATGATACAGTCTACAGATACGTAGAACTTAGGATTGATGCTGTAATAATTGCTCATTGATAAATGCACTGTTAAGTGAGTAATACAACTTTCGCAACATTTATAATTAGGAGTTTTGTAACTCCTAATTATAAATATGATTTCTATTCGTGAAATGTGAACATTTCATGAAATTACCAGAAGTAGGCATAGAACAAAGCGCAGAGGATGATTACGCCCAAAGTAGCGATAACATCCCATTTGTTCCAGCTCTTCGCGATTTCTTCTTTGTAGCTTCCGGTAAATGTAATGGCTTCTATCTGTTCTGCTGTAGGTTTCGGAGTGAAGCAAGAAACAACTGCCATCAATACAAGCAGGAATACTAATAACCAGACTTCGAAGATCAGCCAGTTTGTTTGCCAGAACCATGAAGTGTATTCCCAGAAGGCGCCGTCCATAGTGGCTTTACCGGAATCTGTGATAACATTGGTAAGCAAACGTACCATACCAATCAGGAAACCGCCGATAAGTCCCCATTCACCAGCTTTGGGAGTAATTCTTTTGGAGAATATACCCAATGTGAATACGGCTACCATAGCAGGAGCGATTAATGATTGGATATCTTGCAGATACGAGTACAGGTTACCCATATTCATCATGATAGGCATCCATGCCAATCCCAGAAGAACTACAACGACAGTTGCGATACGGCCTACAAGTACGTAATGGCTTTCGCTCATGCCTTTTTTCATAGGTTTGTAGAAATCTTCTGTAAATAAGGTAGCGCAGCTATTGAAGAATGCGGCCAAAGATGCAACAAGGGCGCAGACAAATCCGATAGTAACAATACCTTTGACACCTGCGGGCAATATGTTTTTCACCATCATGGCAAATGCACCGTCTGTGTCATGAGTATTGGTAATATCCATAACGATACCACTACCAGTCTTCTGTGCAAGTGCGTAAGCTACCATTCCAGGAATCAGGAACATAAATACGGGTAACAATTTAAAGTATCCGGCAGCAATACTACCACGACGAGCACGTTTCATTACTACATCATTGGCCTCTCCTTTTTGTTGACCCAATACACGTTGCACGATATGCTGGTCGGTACACCAATACCAAAAACCGATGATAGAAGCACCAAGGAAAACTACATATCCGGGGAATTGCTGATACATAGGATCGGCGGGATCGGTATGGAACATGTGGGTTGTACCAAAACCGTCGTGAGCAGCGTTACATACAGCCATCATTTGTGACCATCCTTCGCTTATGCTGCCATCTCCTAACATGTTAAGACCCAGGAACAAAACAAGGAAAGAACCGATGATAAGAATCGGAGTCTGAATGGCAGACAAAGTCATTACGCCTTTCATACCTCCAAAGACCGTAAACACTGCAGTAACAACAATCAGACCAATGGCACCATACCAGAACGGTAGACCGAGAAGGTATTCAAAGAAAATACCACCTGTGAAAGCTGTTACAGAAACTTTTGTCAGGACGTATGCGATCAGCGTGATGATTGACAGCCAAGAACCGGTACGTTGTGTATAGCGGAACTTCAGGAAGTCGGGCATTGTGATGATTTTACCCATTTTGTTGTTCAACAATTGATAAAATGGTACGAACAACCATCCCAAGATAAGTATCATCCAGCCTTGCATTTCCCAGTGTGCCATTCCTACACCGTCTTTAGCTCCAGTACCTGCAAGACCTACCAGGTGTTCTGATCCAATATTGGCTGCGAAAATAGCTGCACCAATAATATACCAAGGTTCACCTTTTCCAAAGAGGTAGTCCTGACTGTCGGCTCCTTTCATCTTTTCTTTGTCTTTCTTTATGGCATGACAAATTGCCCATACGATAGCAATGATGCCAACGGCAAGAACAGCCCAATCGAGCCAGATAAATTCATTTGTATTCCAATTCATAATTGCTCAATGTTTTATAGTATTAAATTAAGATTTATTTCTCTACACCGAATTTAAAGATACATTCGCTGTTGTAAGTTTGACCTGGCTCAAGGATTACAGAAGGCCACTCGGGCTTATTGGGGCTATCAGGATAGTGTTGTGTTTCCAGACAAACAGAGGCACGTTGATTATATACTATACCTTTCTTTCCTGTAACAGTTCCGTCAAGGAAATTACCGGAATATACTTGGATTCCTGGCTCGTTGGTATATACTTCCAGCGTGATGCCGGTTTCGGGTGATGTCAGTTTTGCCGCCAGCTTGGTGATATCGCCATTGGTATTTAATACCCAATTGTGGTCATATCCGTTTCCGTTTTTCAATTGGATAAAGTCGTAATTATTGATATCTTGTCCTACAGCTTTAGGAGTTGTAAAGTCCATAGGAGTATCTTTCACAGGCAGAATTTCTCCAGTGGTCATGAATGTGCTGTCAACAGGAGTATAGTTGTCTGCATTTACATATAAGATGTGGTCTGTTGCTGCTTTGGCAGGATTTCCCGACAAGTTGAAATAAGAATGGTTGGTCATATTAATAACAGTTTTCTTGTCGGTAGTTGCACTGTATTTGATGTCAATGGCATTGTCTTCTGTCAGTTTGTAGGTTACTTTGGCGGTAACATTACCGGGGAAGTTTTCATCTCCATCAGGTGAAATACGTGTCAATTCCAATGTCGTGCCGTCAATAGGGTTGGCATTATATACTTGATATTGCCATCCTTTAGGACCGCCATGCAGGCAATGTCCGAAATTGTTTTGGGGCAGTTGTATAGTGTCTCCATCCAATACAATCCGGCCTTGGTTGATTCGGTTTGCATAACGTCCGATAGAAGCTCCAAAATCGCTCGGAACATTAATGTAGTCGGCGATGCTGTCGAATCCTAAAACCACATCTTGCATATTCCCGTTTTTATCAGGAACCATTATGGAAACAATACGGCCACCGAAGTTCGTGATACAAACTTCCATTCCAGCTTTATTCTTTAATGTATAAAGGTTGGTTTGGGCGTTGTTTACCTCTGTTTGAAACTTTGTGGGATTTAAACCGGATAAGGTAAGCTGAGTTTCCGGTTTCTGTGTGCAGGATGCTAATATACATGCAGCTATTCCTGCTGAAAGAAAGTAATTCCTCATGGCGTTATTTTTATTTGTGAATTAGATGTTTATCTTATTTCGGGTGTAAAAGTAACACTTTTATTTGGTGTGAGGTATACACTTCTGTATGTTATGTAACATATAATGTGAAAAAATTGCCTGGAGCAGTCAAGACATCCAGGCAATTCTCCTTATATAAATGAGCGATTATTTATTCTTCTTACCCCAATAAGTTTTAAAATTATCTCCGTAACCGGCGTAAACGATGGTGTGTGTTCTGGGAGTTGATTCCCAGTCTGTCTCACGTTTTAAATAAAGCTCGATTCCATTAGCCGTTAAAATCTGTTTCTCTGCATCGTAACTCCATGTACCACCTTTCCAAGTTCCTTCTGTAATAGTATGGTCGGCGGCTAATGTCATTGTTGCTGCAGATTTCTGTTCACCATAGCTATAAGAAAGATCGATATGTTCCCATTTTCCAATTAACTCTTCTTCTTTGATAGTCACTTGTGGAACGGCACCATAGCGCTCGGGCATTACTAAAGGCCATCCGTCTTTGGTCCATAAGATGCTGCGGACATGTCCTAACATGACTGCGTTATCTATATTTGCAGGTAAACGTCCTTGTGAAGAATAGTACCAGTGGCCATTGCCATCGTTAAAGATTGCGCAATGAGAGAGGCCGACCCAACCATCGCTATTGGCAAATTTATAGGGGTGGGTAACTACAGGTAGCATATCTGCTCCTTCAGTGACGTTAGCACCATCAATACCTAAAAAGGGGCCGGTAATGTTTTTGGAACGTGCAACTCGGGTGTTATAAGGAACATCCAATGCATCATAGGCTACAAACAGATAATAATACCCGGTATTTGGGTTGTATACAATTTCAGGACCTTCGCTTGCTTGCCAGCGATTACCCATTTCTCGGGTTGCTATCAGTTGACCATATGCGGCAATATCTTCATTAGTTCCCCATGGGTTGGGTAGTTCAGCCTTAACTTTTCCAGTTTCTGCATTCAGTTCGACTAAAGCGATACCACTGTTCCATGATCCGTAAATCAAATAATGTTTTCCATCTTCTGCAATGATATAGCTGGGGTCAATGGCATTCCATTTATAATAGCAGTTTGCCCAATCATTTGGTGCAACATGAAAATTTAGACCTTTATCAGACGCATTGGTAATGACATATCCTTTGTCTACCCAGCCATTATTATTAGAAGGATCGGTATTTTCCATCATACCGATAAAAGCTCGTTCTGCCCACGAATTTTTTCCATCAATATTTCCGGGACATACAATCGAGTAATACATGCGGTAAAGACCGTCTCTAACTTTTCGTACGCATGGAGCCCAATAGCCGAATTCATCTGTATTGGGAGTGGCCTCTTTCAGTCCCATATCTGTACGGATTTCGTTTAGTTTAGGTATTACCCATTCTGGCAATGATTGCATTGTTCCTCCTAAATATTCCCAATTAACTAAATCCTTAGAACGCCGTGCGTGGAAATGACCACCTGCAGTATGTTTATTGTCATATGAAGCGTCTGTCTGATACATATAGTAATAGCCGTCTTCTGCCAATACTACTGAAGGATCGTGTACATTGGACAGATTCCATTGATCACGTAAATCCCACGAAGCTATCGAACGATAATCATCTAAATATTGTGGTGCCTGATAATTGATTAACTCATTATCTTCCAAACCCTCAGAAGGCATAATCTGAATATCTGAAGAGTATAAAGTTTTTCCTTGATAAATGCAGATATAAGCCCGTACGTGGTAAGTAGTATAAGGAGTAAGCCCATCAATTGTGGCTGATACAGTACCGTTGGTTAAAGTCGATTTAATTGTAGCATCGTAAATCGTAGGATTCTCATGAAGGCTATAGCAGAATCCTGCACTAACATAGCGTATATCATCGCGTAAATCGAAAGTACAACTTACCGACACACTTTTTAAAGTAGCTTCTGTAGCGACAGGTTCTTCAATGATAACTCCTGTCTCTCCATAATTGTTTTCATCGTCGCTGCACGCTCCCATAGTGAGAGCGGCTGCGAACAATAAACTAATCCATTTATAATGTTTCATAATAGTTGGCTTTAATTGATATTTTATACTTTCATTAATTACCACTTTCATTGATTATCAGTTTGCTTCTGTTGAAGTGGCAGTTAATTCCCAACCACTATTTTGTCCCAAATTAGGAAGACGTTTTACTTCATCGTCAGGAATTGGGAAATAATAATTCTTTGGACTGTTGAATGCGCGTGAAGTGTAAGTTTCCGAGTAGCCGTAATTATATACAGTACCTGCATTGGGGGTAATTTGTACTCCATATAAATTGTATACTTGCTGATAATAAGGCTTGTTTTGTTCACTAGCGGCTGTAACTCCTTCGAACAGTTTCCAACGGCGTTCATCAAAGAATCGGTGGTCCTCAAAACATAATTCAATACGACGTTCATTACGAATGCGTTCCCGCAGTTTGTCTTGTGTCATATTACTATAAGCTGGCATGCCTACACGTGCACGTACCTGATTGACATATTCGTATGCTTCAGAAGTACGTCCTGCTTCGTTCAATGCTTCTGCTGCGTTTAACAGAACTTCTGCATAGCGGAAGATCGGACAAGCATGTGTGTAGGTGGTAGGGCTTTTCCATGACATGTTATTGAGGAACTTTTTAGTATAATATCCAGTTACGGTGCCTCCATGCAATTCCTGATAATCTAAACCTGTACCATACGTAATATCTACCATACGTTCTTCTTCTTGTTCGGGGTCACCCCAGATAGAACCATGATGCAGAATGGTCTGTTCAAGGCGTGGATCCCGGTTTACATATGGATTTTGTGGATCATAACTGGGATCTTGGTCGATGGGAAGTCCATTGATAGTTTCATAGCTGTCTACCAGATTTTGGGTTGGATTGGTACGTCCAGTAGAATTAGCAGATCCGCTAAATCCACAAGGTGCTAAAAATTCTTCAATAGCCCGTGTTTGCCATTCAGAGCGACTTAAAATATATTCGTTATTCAAGTGCGGAGTTGACACAAAACATTGATAATAGTTTTGTTCGGGATCTCCGATGTCATAAAGCCGGTACGGATTACTCTGTGTCGCATTTTTGCGAATAAAGTCAAGAGCTGCTTCTGCGGCGGCTTCCCATTGACTCTGGTCATTTGAAGGATTGTTTAAAGGAGAAGCTTTATAGAGTAGGGCTCTGGCTTTTAATGCATAAGCTGAAGCTCCATTTACACGTCCCCAATTAAGTTCTTCCTGTGCATAGCGGAACGGCAAAACATCTTTTACTTTGTCACATTCGTCTGCAATCCATTGCAATGCATCAGCAGCGGGTGTGCGAGGCTGGTTCATAGCTTCTGTATTAGTTGTCTCAAAAATGATTGGGTTGCCTTCTGCATCATCGCCGACGATAGGTATTGCTCCAAAGTAGCTGACCAAATCAAAATGGAATATGGCACGTAAAAAACGTGCTTCAGCCATGTTACGATCGTATAAACGGTTGTTATCATCATTGGTCTCTTCATTACCGATTACACTTTCTTTTGCATAGGTCAGAAAGTTGTTGGCTGCACGAATGGCCTGGAAATTGCGTGACCAAAAGTAATTAGCAAACTGATGGTTAGTTGCATCATATGAATCACGTAATACGCTATGGTAATAATGCACATTCCAAAAAGAGATGGCGTTATCTGTCATACAGTCGCGTGAAGCTCCACGATATTGTCCGTCTGTATAGCCAACAAATGCATCTGGTAAATAGGTATAGATGTTTGCGAGCAGGCCGCGCGTATTTTCGGCTTTGTCAAAAACGTCTTCGGCTCCAAGAGTTAGATCTACTTCTTTGTCAAGGAATCCGCTGCAGGCGGTGAAGTTCACCGCCAGCAGGGTTGCTGCCATATATTTGATGTATTTCTTCATATTATTAATATTTATTTGTTAGAATCCTATATTGACACCAAAAGTGAATGTACGAGTTTTGGGATACCACCATACGTAACTCATCGGTTTTTCAGGATCAAGTCCGTCTGGCAGGCCGCTCCATGTATAAAGGTTATAACCACTAAAATAGAAACGGCATTTAGTCATACAAGCCTTGGCTATTAATTTTTTAGGTAGAGAATAGCCGATTTCTATATTACGCAATGAGAGGAAGTTACCATTCACAATCCAGATATCATTCTGATATGTACCTGTATCGCGGTCTGAGTCAATAGCGTTGAATCCGCCGTATGTCGGGCGGGGATATTTGGCATTGACGTTTCGTGGATCGTTCGGATCATCAGTATAATATCCCCAAGAATTAACTACTTCATGAGTACCCATGTTACTCCAACCAGAGTAGGATAATGCAGGAGAAAGGAATACGTCACGATTTAAATAGGCTGTCAGTACAGCACGTGCATCAAAACCTTTATAGCTGAAACCGAATGTCAAGGTCGGAATTAATTCAGGTATTACAGTATAAGTGTCTGGTACCATGTCATTCGAATCGATCATACGGTCTCCATTTAAGTCTTTAAATACAGCTGTTCCTAGTTTTTGGGCTCCGTTTGATGCACTGTTATACGGATATTTTTCCGGATGGTCGATTGCATCCTGCTGACTGGTAGCGATCAGATTGGGGTCTGAAGCCCATTGTACGAACTTGTAGCGATTCCATCCTCCAACAGTATTGTTGAATGAGCTTTCGTATAGGGCTTGTACAGAAGTGTAGTCAAGAATACGATTACCAGTCTTACGTTGCCACTCTACGTTCGGTTCCGTTTCGTCCATTTCAGTGATCTTGTTAGTGTTGTAGGTTACCATACCTTGGAGGTAATAGCTGAAATCGCCGATGTGGTTCTGATGTCCTATTGTAACTTCAAAACCTTTGGTTTCAGCCTTACCGTATGAATCTTGAGCTACACTGATACCAAGCATGTCAGGTACACTTGTACGTGTTACCAAAATATTGGATCTCCATTCTTTGAAGGCGTCGATAGAACCATATAATTTTTTGTTCCAGAAATCAAAGTCCAGACCTAGGTTCAACATATCAGAAATTTCCCATTTGTTGTTGGCATTTCCTGCCATAGTCTCTGCAAATCCGTTTACATATGAACCCGAATAACCGAATCCATACCCTGTAGATGAGCCATATGTATTCTGGTAGGGGTAGCGTCCGGCTCCAGTAACTGCTTGTCCAGCACGTCCATAAGAAACGCGGAGTTTTAACATACCTATTTTATCGTTTTTCAACCAAGGTTCTTCTGATGCAACCCAGCCTCCTGATACGCCATAGAATGTACCCCAGCGTTCATCTTTACGGAAATTGTCGCTACCCATGCGCGAAATGTTTCCTGAAAAAATGTAACGGTTAGCATAATCGTATGTCAGTTGGCCGTTCCACGATAAATAACGATTCGAAGAATTGTATTGTGCATTATTAGGTTCCAGCACATTGTTTTGATTCCGATAAGAACGGGCAAAAGCACGTGCACTAATGTTGTGATTGCCGAAGCTGTTCTCATAGCTGAAGCCTCCCAACATATTCAGGTTATAATAGTGAGCACGCTGATTACCACCACTACCTGATGTGTAATGCAAAGCGGTATATGAAGAAAACTTGGTATATTCTATCTGTGAGATATCGCTTACATTCAGGTTGGCATAATCATAATTATATGAATTGATGTCATTGGCTTGTGTTGTCTGGAACACTTCATACGAGTCGAAACTTACGGTTGCATTTACTTTCAGCCCAGGAAGAATCTTTTTCAAATCGCCGTTAACAGTTACTGTTGAATAGAGGTTACGGCGTCTGTTCTTATCTTGACCGGATGAGGCTAATAAGCGTCCTGCGTTATTTGCTGTAGACGAAGCATATATTTCTCCGTTTGGACAGTATACAGGTTCCATAGGATTAGCTTCAACGGCACCAAATGTTGTCAGATTGAATACCGATGTGAGCGGTTGTGAAATATTATCGATACGTCCGCCTAAATCCAATGATACATTCAAATATTCATTGACATCAATATCAAGATTAGAACGTAAGTTCCAACGATTCAACATGTGTGTCGTATTATAATCTTTGTTATAATTGGTCCATTTGTCATTCCACATACCTTCCTGACGGAGATAAGAAAATGATACGTAGTAGCGTGCACGGTCGTTACCTCCGTTAATCTGTAAGTTTGTTTTGTACATAGGAGCTGTTTCGCGATACAATTCATCAAACCAATTGGTATTGAAGTATTTGTACTGGTCCATTCCGGTCAACTGTTCTCCTTCGCACACACGACGGTACATTTCTATTTGCTCATCGGTATACATGGGTTGTAATCCGTCAAGATAACGTACGCGATTACGTGTTAGTGCCATGTTATATGAGTTCTGGTTTTCCATTTTGTTACTTAACATTTGGAATCCGACCTCTTGAGTAAAATCAACGTTTGTTTTACCAGCTTCTCCACGTTTAGTAGTGACAATGATGGCACCATTGGCTCCTCGCATACCATAAATAGCAGTTGCCGCAGCATCTTTCAGAATTGTAATGTTTTCGATGGGGAATGCATCTAGAAATGAAAGGTCGCGTTCAACGTTGTCTACCATTACCAGCGGAGCACGGGCACCACTGTTCATTGTACGAATACCGCGGATATACATAGCACTTTCTGTCCATCCCGGTTCAGATGACCATTCGTAAGTTTCTACACCATTAACTGTAGAAGTAAACGCATTCTGTAATACAGTAATAGGATGTTTTTGTAGTTCTTCTCCTGTAACAACCGAAGTTGCTTCTGTCATGATTTTACGTGTTTTGCGTCCGAACGGAACAGGCATAGTATGCAAATATTCATCAAGGTCTTCTTGAATTTCAATGTTGAAGTTTTCATTAAATTCTGCTGGAACCTGTACGTTTTTATATCCGACACAACTTACGCATATTTCATCAGTTGGCTTTACATTATTTAAGCTGAAATAGCCATCAGCGTCAGAAAGAACGATTCGACTTTCTTCTGCTACATTGATGACGGCACCAGCTACGGGCTTACCTTCTGTGTCTACAATACGGCCTTTTAATATTTGCGAGTTTTGCGCATATACGTTGGCTGCTGCAAACAATAATGTTGCCGTCAGCAGTGTTTTGCCTGCTTTGGCTGTTTTGGTTATAATATGATTAACTTTGTTCATATTCTTATCAGATTAAGATTAATTCCACCCCGGATTATTCTCTATTCCTGTTTTCCAGTATTCGGTTTCTGGAATTGGATAAAGGTACATCTTCTCTTCGAATACACGCTTTTGGGTTACTTTACGTGTGATAGTACCGTCGCTTGCTACATCAATTCCGATGATGTCGCGTCCTAAAGCTTGTTCGGCTACTCCCCAGCGGCGTACATCCCAGAACCGATGTTCTTCGAATGCTAACTCGATTGTCCGTTCTTTGTGGATGAAGTTATGCATAGCATCTTTTGTTTTTAGATCAGCACGGTCGGCCACATTACCTGTAATGCCAGCACGATGACGGATCTGGTCAAGAAGGTTACATACTTCTTCGGTAGGACCCTCTACTTCGTTTAAGGCTTCTGCACGATTCAGTAGAATTTCTGCATATCGAATGTAAGTCCATAGACGGCGTGAGTTTCCACCATGCTCGTTGCTTAAAATCGTTTCAGGTATCAACTTGCGTACATAATAACCTGTTTGAGTTGCGTTGGCATTTCCTATCGGATTATCTCGTTGTCCGCGTACTACATTGATGACTCCGTTGCCCCAAGTTACTCCATTATATAGAATAGTCGCTTCCAGACGTTTGTCGCGGTTCTCCCACATGTGGGCATCACTATAGCCACTGGCTTCGTTAACGTCAGGAGTTGTTCCGTGATAAACGGGTGCACCTGTTTCATCGTATTCGGTGAATGGAGATGAACCGTCTATCATATCGTACATGTCAACTAGATTCTGTGAAGGGCATAAACCTCCATTTCCACCTTCTCCAACTGGAGTGTCATTAGCGATACCGCTCCAACCGATTGTTCCGTCATTACGATAGAAAATCATTTCTGTATTGTTTTCGGTATAAGGGGTCAGTAACCAAGCGTTGGTCAATGCTGCTTTGGGATCGGATTCATTGGTTATTAAAGCATAATTGCTTCCATAATCATCGATGAAACTTTGAGCTGCATCGGCTGCTTGCTGCCAGGTTATGCCAGACTCATTACTATAACGTGGACTTGCCATGTAGAGCATGATATGGCTATATAGTGCACGTGCTACGGGTTGCATAATACGTCCTCCGTAAGTGCTTTCGGTATTGTAAGTCATTAAGCCTTTTTCGCATTCCTGAAGTTCTTTAAGTACAAAGTCTATCACATATTCTTTTAAAGATGGCCGTTCTGTATAATCGCTTAATAGATCTCCGTCTGGATCAAGAACAGTAGTTACCAAAGGAATAGGACCATAACGCAGGAAAAGTTCCCAATAGAAATAAGCGCGGAAGAAACGTGCTTCTGAGATGTATTGTGTCTTTTGTCTCTGGTAGTTTTCTTCACTTAAATCGGTATCTTTAGGTACGTTTTCAATACGTTCAAGTATCATGTTGCATTTACGGATAGCACGATAGTAATGTTCCCAAGTATCGGTCAGCTCTGCTGCGCCTCCGCTTCCATAGTAATTCCCAATGTTGAAAGTGGTACGTACTCCTCCGCTGGCATAACTGGTATGTCCCAGATCGGTTGCAGCATCGAGCCATGAATTGTTGATGCGAAGTGCACCATGACGCAGGAAGTTATATGTATCAAAATGGAATTGCTCCATCAGACCCCAATCGCTGAATACTTCGTCTCCTGTCAGCTCACCACTGGGTTGTTTATCCAGAAAGTCGCCAAACATTTCTTCACAAGAAGTCAGCGTAGTAGAAGCGATGGACAATGTGAATAGACTGTATAATAATGTTTTCTTCATAATATTTCTGTTAGAAATTAATGTTTACACCAAAGTTTACGGTTTTCATGATAGGATAACGGTTCGAACCATTACTTTCGGGGTCTGTCAATCCGTCCAGATGATCCCATGTTACCAGATTGTTTGCATTGACATAAAGGCGACAATTACTCATGCCTACTACTTTAATCCATTCTTTGGGTAAAGTATAACTCAGTTCGATGTTTTTCAAACGGACAAATGCACCGTTTTTCAAGAAGAATGAATTCTGTCGCTGGTTGTGATCGCCATAGCTGTCGTAATGGAGGAGGGGGTATTTGGCATTGGCCAAGTTGTATTCCTCGCTTTGTGCCGGATCCCAACGTTGCAGATGGTGTTCTTTCACTTTACCTCCGTTGACGAATGCATACATGGCCTCGGCATCGTAGTAACGGCTTACTTTGTTGACACCTTGGAACATGATACTGAATCCCCAGCCTTTGTAGTTGGCACCTAAAGTTAGGGCAAACATGTTCTCGGGTACATCACTATAACCAATAAAGGTTTCATCACGTTCATCAATGAAGCCGTCGTTGTTCATATCGCGGTACTTCAAGTCACCGACTTTGACATCGCCGAATGTTGAAGTCGGTAATTGTCCGCCGTCGATATCGGCTTGTGTTACGAATCCGTCGCAAACTAGACCATAATACTGACCGATGGGGTGTCCTTCCTCTTTGCGGTATTCGGTCATCAGTGCAGGTTCGTCTTTCGAAGTGATTTCATTCTTGGCATGCGAGAAGGTGAAACCGACAGTATAATCGAAATCCTTACCGATTGTATTATGGTGTTTCAGCTCGATTTCATAACCCTTATTGGTTGTTTTTCCAAGGTTTCCTGCAGCCATGTTTACTCCTACCCATTCAGGGCGTGTCTGGTAAGTGGTCAAAATGTCGTTACGTTTTTCGTAGAAGACATCCACATTACCATTGAGTAAACCATTGAACAAACCGAATTCGATACCGAGATTGTATTTGTGAGCACGTTCCCAAGTTACTCTGTAGTTAGGATATTGTGCCTCGTAAATACCTGTCTGACCACTTGTTCCGAATGTATAGTCATTGGCTATCTGATTCCAAGCTTCTTCATAAAGGAAACGCTGAACTACGCCGTTCACGCTGTAGATATCGTTACCTACTTGTCCGTAGCTAGCACGTATTTTCAGATTATTCAGCCAGTTGCTGTACTTTTCCATGAAACTTTCGTTGCTGACACGCCATCCCACTGAGAATGCAGGGAAGAAACCGAAGCGTCTGCCCTTCATGAAGTTTTCAGATCCGTTGTAGCCGAAGTTTACTTCTGCCAGATATCGGTCATCGTAAGCATAGGTAGCACGTCCTACCAGACCTTGATAGCGGCGGGCTAGTTCATCGTTTACACGGTGGTCATTCTGGTTGTACAATACCATACCTGTTACATCGTGCTTGCCAAAGGTGCGGGCATAGTTCACTTGGGCTTCCATGTAGAGCTTGTAGTCGGCTGCATGCGATTGAGAACCGGCCAGTTCTCCGTCCGAGTTGAAGCGGTTCCATGATTTCAGTTCACTAGGGTTACTGGTGTCTGTCAGCTGATATGTGGCGAAACTCTTGCTGTAGAGTTTACGATTATACGAGTCGTAGTCGAACGAAAGCATCCCCTTGACACTTAAGCCAGGTGTCAGCCAATCCATCTTGTAGTCGGCGATGAAGTTGGTCTCGTTGATCGTATTGGTCGCACGGTAGAAGCCGGCTTCTGCCAGACGGCCTACGATGTTGTTCTGATATTGTGAAGTACCACCATAAATGGTCTCAGTCTTTTCGCCGTTCTGTACTTGGGCTGATACTGGGAAGAGCCAACCGGGAGTATGGTTCATTTCATAGAAGATTTCGCTATAGCCGCTCGATTCGTTTGAGTTGGGGCCTCCACGTTCTTCGAAACGAGTACCGAAGTTAACAGATACGGTCAAATCCTTGATCAGGAAAAAGTCCATATTAGCACGGAAGGCATAACGACGGAAGCTGGGACTTGAAGAGTTCCCATAGGCATCATTGCTTAAGTCTTTCACCAATCCTTGCTGGTCGTAGAGTTCGGCAGAGGCATAGTAACGCATACGTTTTGTACCACCACGCACACTGACGTTGTAGCGTTGGGCAGGAGCTGTGCTGTTCAATACTTCGTCATACCAGTCTACATTGGGGTAGAGCATGGCATCTACTCCGGTCAGTTCTCCGGCTACAGAGCGGCGGAACATTTCAATATCGGAAGCACTGTATTGCGAAGGAAGTCCGTCGTTGGCCAATGCTTCTTCGAGCAACATCACAGACTGATAAGAGTCCAGATACGTGTCTGTGCGGGTAGGGCTTTGGATTTGCCAGTTGGCTGTTAGGCTGACTTCGGGCTTTTGCTCTTTACCGCGTTTGGTGGTAATCAGCATAACGCCGTTTGCACCACGCACACCATAAACGGCCGTAGCCGAGGCGTCTTTCAATACAGAGATGGTCTCGATGTCATCGGGAGCAATTTGTGAGAACTCACGTTCTACTCCGTCGACCAACACCAGCGGTTGGGCATCGCCAGCGAAGGTTGCACGACCACGGATGTAAATTTGTGTGTCGTCCGAACCGGGTGCACCCGAGGTCTGCGAGGTGATCACACCTGCGATTTTACCAGAGATGGCTTGCGATACGTTGGCTGCGGGCGATTGCAACAGTTCCTTGTTCGAAACTTGCGAGATGGCGCCCACGACGCTCTCCTTTTTCTGAGCACCGTAACCTACTACAACGACTTCTTCCAGCATCTCGCTATCTTCTTTCAGGGTGATGTTGAAAGATGTTTTTCCTTTTACGGGAACCTCCTGTGTGGTGTAGCCTACATAGCTGATTTGCAATACGGCATTTTCGTTGACGGTCAGTATGAATTTACCGTCCAGGTCCGTAATTGTTCCGTTCGTGGTTCCTTTTTCCAGTACGCTGGCGCCGATGACGGTTTCACCTGTTCCGTCGGTTACGACACCACTAACTTGCTTGGTTTGTGCCCAAGCATTCATTCCTGCCAATAATAGAATTATTATCGGTAATAACCGTTGAAGCTTTGCGCTCAACGCCTTATTCACTTTTATTCGATAGTGTTTCATACAGATTTAAGTATTATATTATTGCACAACGTCACTTGCATAGGGGAAATAGCCTACGGTACAGATGTCAAGACTTGCTCCTTCGGCAGTGAGGAATACTCCTACTTCGTCGGTCGAGATTCCTGTATGGCTGTATGTGTAGGGAGTCAGTACGCTGCCCGAAGCTGTTCTTATGATGGTGTTCATAGACAGATTGGTATTGTTGCGGTTGACGAACAAACGTACATAGGCTCCTTGCATATCGTTTTTGAAGGTATCCCAATTGAATCCATGGCTGATGTTGTCGCCCGAATAGTTGGCATCGCCCCAGCCGTAGGCATCGGCGCGCAGTACGAAGTATTCGGCATAGCCGGCACCGTTCAGAGGTACACCGTTGGTGGTTACCAGTATCCAGTTATTCCAATTTTTTTGTCCGTTGGTGCTGTTGGTGAAGATGATGCCGAACGGATATTCATTGTTGCCTTTGATGACGTAGTTGTCGGAGAATACACTCCACCAGCCGGCACTGCAATCTTCGGGACCTACCAGATAGCTGCCCGGCGTGAAGCTTTCGCCATCGGCATATACTTGTTCGGCATCCAGCTTGATGTAGTTCTTTTCGCCTGTGATGAATGCGCCTACCGTTTCTTCCAACTCGCCTGTGTAGCTGAAGTTGTATGTATAGGTCTGTCCGCTGGCACCTGTTACAACGGCTGCCATGTTGACGGTATTCTCGTTGCGTGTCAGGGTGACATCGACGTAAGCACCGTTCATTTCGGAGGTGAAGTTGTCCCAGTTGAAGGTGCTGTTGATTTGTGTGCCGTCGTAGTGGGCGTCTCCCCAGCCGTAGGCATCGCCTCGGAGTACGAAGTGTTCGGCATAGCCCGATTCGCCAAAGGCTTTTCCGTTGGTCAGCACGATGACCCAGTTGTTATAATTGGCGGCCATGTCAGTGTAGTTGTAGAAGCCGAAGTGAGCCGATGTCTTGAATTTGACCAACTTGGTTTGTACGGCAAAGAATCCGTCGGTGAAGTCTTCGCTTCCGCTGATGACCCAGTTATGATAGTCGGCTTCTCCTCCACTAGGCACAGCTTGTTCGCTACTGCCAATCTGATTGCGGTAGATTTTGATGTCGTCGATCCAAAATTCGGGCAGGGCTTCGTCTTCGGTACCGGCTCCTTCACCTATATACATATAGGCGCAGCTGGCCATGAACTGAACGATTTTGCTGAAGTCGAAATTGGTGACTGTTTCGTTGACACGCTGTTTGCCGTCGACAAATACATTGTATCCGTCGTTGCGTACGGTGAGGGCAACGTAATGCCATTCGCCGGCTCCGTCCAGCACACCTGTTTCCACATTTTCGGGGTTGAGGGCTTCGTATTCACCATCTACTCCGTCGTACGACAGCCAGCCGTTGGCTGTGAAAAACAGTTTTTGGGTAGCATTCTCGTTTTGGAAAGAGAACAGGGCGCTTGTCAGATCGTTTTCTTTTGTCTCGCCTGTTTCTTCATCGACAATCAGGGGTTGTTTGACCCAGAAGGTGAGTGAAACTCCGTTTTGAGCTTTGTAGCTGGTCATCGGATTGAAGATGCGCGCATAACCTCCGGGCAGGTGCAGTACTTTGCCACGTGCTTCGTCGTCTTTTACTACTTCGGCCACTTCGCCGTTGGGATAGGCGTAATAATCCATGCTTGTCGGATCGAATGCGTCATTCTCGAAGGTGATGTTGGCTACTTGTTCTAATTTCGGATAAGTGTCGTTACCTGCTGGTGGGTCTGCTTTTCCCCACTCTTCACAAGCTCCGAATGAAAAAACCGTAAATGCCGCCAATAGGATGGACGGCCACTTTCTTGCCTTTTTCATAATATCGAATTAATAGTTAAACAATAAATGATACTTTTTACGTGATGCAAATGTATAAATAGATGTAAATATTGAGGTGGACAAACGGACTTGATAGGTGGACAAACGGACAATCAATGTAAAAACTACACTAATTGTATCGGTGAGTAGAAAGGTTATTGTATTGTAAATGTGATAGTTTTGTAAGAATTGTGTGTAGGAATGTGGTCTGCAGAATGGTGCGCCCATCTATTTGTTTTACGTACTTAAAAGGGATGCTTTGCGAGCGCTCACAAAGGACGCAAGTGTGGCTCACGAAGGACACAAGTGTGGCTCACGAGGAACACAAGTGTGGCTCATGAGCCATGCAAGCGTGGCTCGTACGGAAGAGTAGAGGAGAGCGCGTGGCTTTTACTCCTTAGTCTTCTTTGTTCAATAGCTCGCGGGGAGTGATATTGAACTCCTTGGTAAAGCAGCGGGTAAAGTATTTCGGATCGTTGAAGCCGACTTCGTAGGCTATCTCGGAGATGCTGGTGTCTTTCTGCCCGCGATGCTTCAGGAGGAGGTCGCGTGCCAGATTCAGTCGATAGTTGCGGATGAACTGGCCTGCTGATTGTCCTACGAGGCTTTGCAGTTTCTGATTCAGCATGGTCTTGCTGACGCCTACTGCTTCGCAGAAGTTGGCGACTTCGAATTCGGGGTTCTTGTAGTTCTCCTTCATTACATCCATAACGTGGTTCAGGAATTTCTTATCGCCCGACTTTTCGTCGATGTTCAGTTCGTCCACCTGCATATTCAGGGCGAACTTCCGCTGATAGCGTTTGCGGTTCTCCAGTATGTTTTCGATGCGTGCCAGCAGCAAGGTGTCGTCGAAAGGCTTCAGCAGATAGTCGTCCACACCGACACGGTAGCTTTCGATGCGCGATTCCTGTGAGGTTTTAGCCGTAAGCATCAGGAAGGGGATGTGCGAGATGGCGATGTTGGCCTTTACCCTTCGTGAGAGTTCGAGGCCGTCCATGCCTGGCATCATCAGGTCGCTGATGATGAAGTCGACGGGGTGGGCATTGAGCACTTCCAAGGCTTCGATGCCGTTGGCTGCTTCGCTCACGTGGTATTTATCGCGTAGAATAGACCGGATGTAGGCTCGCATGTCGGCATTGTCTTCTACGACCAGTATGTGCAGCTCCTTCTTGGTTTCGCTTGCGTTTTCGGGCTTGGCAACTGCCTCGGCCGACGGAGTAGAGGGAATAGCTACATGGGCTGTCGCATCTTCTTGTCCGATGGGCAGCAGAATGCGGAACGAGCAGCCGACGGTGTGGTTGTTGCAGGCATGTATGTCGCCGTCGAGCATCTGTATGATGCGTTTGCACAGGTAGAGGCCGATGCCGCTTCCAGTCTGTCCGTACATGGGGTATTTGTTTTGCCCTTTCGACTGATAGAAGCGGTTGAATATCTTGTCGATGTCTTCGGTCGGGATGCCTCCGCCTGTATCGCTGACGCAGATGTAGAGGGTGGCACCGCGCTGGTCGGTGGGTGGCAGTTGGGCGATGTAGAGGGCGATGCGTCCGCCGTCGGGGGTGAACTTGATGGCGTTGCTCAGCAGATTGGTCAGCACTTTGTGCATGGCTTCTTCGTCGTACGTAAATTCGGGCGAGGGCAGGCGGTAGTAATGCTTCAGGCTGATGTTGCGCCCTTTGGCAAAGACTTCGAAGGGGGTGATGAGTTCGTCGGCAAACTTCTGGAAGTTGTGCCGGCTCTTCACGATTTCGAGTTTGCCCGATTCTACCTTGCGGAAGTCCATCAGCTGGTTGACGAGCGAGAGCAGGTATTTCGAATTGCGTTCTACGAAGTGCAGCTGCTCGATGACCTGCGGGTTGTAGCTCAGCTTCAGTGCCCGTTCTATGGGGCCGATGATGAGCGTGATGGGAGTACGGAACTCGTGGGTGATGTTGGTGAAGAAAGCTATCTTGTCCAGTGTGAGTTCTTGTATTTTGCGTGCCATTTTAGCCAGCTGTGTTTTCTGGCGGGTGATTTTTTCGTTTTGCTCTTTCAGCATCAGGTTCTGTCGTGAAAGTTCTTCAGTCTGCTGTTCCAGCAGTTCTTTTTGTTTGTTCAGTTCGCGGGTGCGCTGTTCTACTTTCTGGTGGAGCAGTTCGCGCTGCTTGACGAAGTTGCGGATGCGCCATTGGTAGAATTGCCAAGTCAATATCAGGGCTATGACGGTCATCAGCAGTACGAACCAAGGCTGTTTGTAGAAGTAGGGTTTGATGATGATTTTCAGTTCGGTCAGATTTTCCTGGCTGTTTGCATCGTCGGGGCAATACTTCACTTGCAGGGTGTAGGTGCCTGGCGAGAGGTTGGTGTAGCTGGCAAAGCGGTGGTCGCAGGGCACTTTGATCCACTTCGAGTCGAAGCCCACGAGGCGATATGCGTAGGTGGCTGTATGTTCGGACTCGAAGTTCAGGGCCGAGAACTTCAGCGAGAAGGATTTCTGTTTTTCGTGTATTTTGATTTCGCGGGTCACGGCGATGTCTTGTGGCAGTTGTTCGCTGCCCGCATAGATTTCTTCATTGCCTACCAGCAGGTGTGTGAACCTTACTTGTGAGGGCTGTTCGGGCACCGTTGGCTGGTCGTACTTGATAGAGGTTAGCCCTTTCAGATGGCCGAAGTACAGTTCGCCCTCGGTCGAATTGCAGGCGGCATTCCAATAGAATTGGGTGTCGGCCAGTCCGTCTTGTCGGGTGTAGTTGGTGATGTGGCCTGTGTTGGGGTGCAGTCTTGATATGCCGTTGTAGGTAGCTATCCATAGCAGCCCTTTGTCGTCTTCGAGTATTCCTCGGACGCTGTTGTTGGCCAGTCCGTGTTGAGTGGTGTAGGCGGTAAAGGTTTCGTTGCCTTGTTCGTCGGTGCTTCGCCGATAGATGCCGTTGCCGTTGCTGCCCAGCCATAGCGTGCCGTCTTTGGCCTGATACATACAGGTGATTTTCTCCACTTGTCTGGAGGTGGGGGTGTCCAGTTTGTACTTCAGATGGCGGTATTCGAAGTAGGTGTTGTTGTCCGATTGCGGGCGTGTGTGCAAGTCGATGATGTAGACACCGTCCATGCACCCCATCCACAGGTGTCCTTCCTTATCGACGAGCGATCCGATGCAACCGCGTATGTTGGCGTTCACCTGTTCGGGCAGGGGCAGGATGAACTTGCTTTGTTGCAGGTCGTAGAAGTAGATGCCCTGGTTGGTGCCTATCCACATGCCGTTGTTGATGGAGTCGTACGTCAGTGCGCCGATGAAGCTACCGGGATATTTGTTGTCGTCGGAAGGTGAGAAGATGGTCATCAGTACATGGCGTGGATTTTTCTGGTCGAGCAAGTTGATGCCTCCTCCCCAGGTTCCTACCCACAGGCGACCTTGTGGATCGGTGGTGATGGCGCTGACCGAGTTGTGGCTCAGTATGCCGTTTTCGTACGTATAGTGTGTGAAGCTGTCGCTTCCTTTTTCTTTTCTGTTCAGTCCGCCTTCTACGGTTCCTACCCACAGGGTACCTTCGCGGTCTTCGTAGATGGCGTTCACGGGGTTGGGCGACAGGGTATGGTTGTTTTGCGGGTCGTGGCGATAGTTTTGTATAGACAGGCGTTTGGTGGTAAGTTTGTTGATTCCTCCGTTGTCGGTGCCTATCCAGATGTGGTTGCCTTCGACTGTGATGCAGTTGACGAAGTTACTGTTCAACAGGTTAGTGCCTGTATGCGAAAATTCGTTTTCGATTCGTTCGAAGTTATCCTTGATGGGGTTGTAGACGTTGAGGCCTTTCAGACTACCGATGATGAGCTGCTTGTCGCTGGTGATGGCCAGATCGGTCAGGTAGTTTTGCGATAGTGAGTAGGGGTCGTGTGGCTGGTGTTGGTAATGCTTCACAATGTTCTCTTTCTTGTTGTATCGGTACAGTCCGTAGTTGGTCGTTATCCAAAGTTCGTTTTCCTTGATGATGAAGTCGTTGAAGTATGTATCGGCCTTGAAGGAGAAGCTGCCTGTGATGGGGTTGGCGCTGAGCTTGCCTTGGGTGTCCATGCTTACTTTGTACAGTTTTCCGTTGAGGCCCATCCATATTTTTCCGTCGGCGTCGAAATCGCACAGGATGGCTGCATCGCGGAAGGAGCTGTTGGTTTGCAGTGAGCATACGTTGCGTATGCCTCCTTGCTCGTCCAGTTCGATGCGGTGCAGGAATTTGTCGGCATACAGCCAGATGTAGCCTTGCGTATCGTTCAGAATGTAGGAAGCGGGTTGCCATGCCAGTTCCTGATGGGGGAGACCTTTCAGCAGCGGAACGGGGCGCAACGTGTTGAGGTCGATGATGTCGGTTCCGCCTTCCGAAATCACCCATAGGCGTTGGAAGCGGTCTTCGAAGACCCTGTACACGAAATTGCTTTTCAGCGGACAGTGGGGAGTGCTAACGCTGAAGTTAACAAAACCGTAACCGTCGTATCTTGATAGGCCACCTCCTTGTGTCGAAATCCACAGAAAGCCGTGGCTGTCTTTGTAGATGTCGTCTATGAAGTTGTTGGGCAGTCCCTCGTTCATGGTGATGTACGAGATGTTGTATCGGTCGGCAAACGTTTCTTGTGCCCATGCTGAGGCGGGGCACGACAGAAACAGACTGTATAATATAATAAGGTACAGGTTGAGATTTGTTTTCATTTTTCTTGGTATTAGTGCTGGCAAAGATAATGGATTCGGCGAGATGTGAAAGTATGTGTGGCGGGCTTTTTGTCTCTGGTGGCCTATTGTCCACCTAAAAAGTTCGTTTGTCCACCTTTCGAAGTTGGGTCGGTGCGTATTTTTGCTAAAAAATAAAAATGCTGGTATTATGAGAAACCTTTTCTGCCTGACTGCAGGTTTAGCGAGTCTCTTTTTAGTGAGTTGTTCTCAGTCGGCTTTTGTACCGACTGCTTCGCCCAATCCCTGGAGCGACGATTATCATCATGTCTCTGCGATGGAGGACTACCGTCAATGGGGAACGTACAACGTTCACGACCCTTCGTGTCGGAAGATTGGCGACTATTATTATATGTACTCCACCGACGCCATCTATCGTGAAAACCGCAAGCAGGCCGAAGAAAAGGGCGTACCCTTGGGCTACATTCAGATGCGCCGTTCGAAGGACTTGGTGCATTGGGAGTTCCTCGGATGGGCATTCCCCGAGATTCCTCGCGAAGCCGTCGAGTGGGTGCACGCTCATGCGGGAGGGCAGGGGGCTACCAACATCTGGGCGCCCTACATCGTTCCGTATAAGGACAGATACCGACTTTATTTCAGCGTTTCGGCCTTCGGTCGGAAAACGTCTTATATAGGGCTGGCCGAATCGGCTTCGCCCGAAGGTCCCTGGAAGCAGATGGGATGTGTAGTCCGGACGGATGAAACGACAGCAATGAATGCCATCGACCCCAGCGTCGTGGTTGACCCTGCGAACGGAAAATGGTGGTTGCATTATGGTTCCTTCTTTGGTGGCTTGTATTGCTTGGAGTTGAATCCGTCGACCGGGCTTCCGCTGGTCGAGGGCGACAGAGGGCATCTGATAGCACGCCGCGCCAATTATCGGAAAGACAATCTGGAGGCTCCCGAAATAATTTATCATCCCGAGCTGAAGCAATACTACCTCTTTACGTCGTACGACCCGCTGATGACCACCTACAACGTGCGCGTAGGCCGTTCGGACAAAGCCGAGGGACCCTTTACCGACTTCTTCGGCAAGCAGTTGAAGGATACGACCAACAACTTCCCCATACTGACGGCTCCGTATCGCTTCGACAATCATCCGGGCTGGGCGGGCACGGCGCATTGCAGCGTCTTTACGACCGACGACGGACGATTCTTCATGGCTCATCAGGGGCGTCTTTCGCCTCACAACCTGATGATGGACTTACACGTGCGTCAGGTGTTCTTCACCGACGACGGATGGCCTGTCGTGTCGCCCGAACGCTATGCCGGCACTCAGCCTCGCCGCTTCAGGGCGGCCGACCTCGTAGGCGAGTGGGAGGTAATCCGTGTGCAGGAGCCCCTGTACGAACGTCGCCTGGAGGCTGGACAGATTCTGTGGGGCGAAGGCGAACTGAAGGAGGAAGAATGGAACCGCTCGCGCAAGTTGCAGTTTGCCAAGGGCGGAGAGCTGGCCAACGGGGCAGGTAGTTGGGCTTTTGTCGAGGACAAGCAAGGCCTTACGCTGACGCTCGACGGCGAGCCGATCGACAACCTCATCGTCTTTGCCGGCCACGACTGGGAGAACGAACAGGAAACGGTACTCTTCACGGGACTCGACTCGCGCGGACGCTCGGTGTGGGGAAAGAGGGTGAAGTGAATGAAGAACGAAGAATGAAGAACGAGAGAGGAGGAGGAAGGCTTCTATTATTCTAATTTACTTAACTGTAACTGTAATACTGTAACGCTATAACTGCGAAAAATATTTGAAAACCAAAAACTTACATTAAAAATAATAACCATGATGAAAACCAAAAGACTACTGACGACGATGGCGCTGGCCGTGGGCATGACCCTGCAGGCGCAGACGCACGAGTTTGTCATTCAGACAAAAAAAGTGGGCGCCGAGATTCAGCCCACCATGTACGGACTCTTTTTCGAGGACATCAACTATGCGGCCGACGGAGGCCTGTATGCCGAACTGGTGAAGAACCGTTCGTTCGAGTTTCCGCAACACCTGATGGGGTGGAAGAGCTTCGGCAAGGTGACGGTGAAGGACGACGGCCCCTTCGAACGCAATCCGCACTACGTACGCCTGGCTTACGCCGGACACCCGCACAAACAGACGGGGCTCGACAACGAAGGCTTCTTCGGTATCGGCGTCAGCCGCGATGCTGAATATCGCTTCTCGGTGTGGGCACGCATCCCCGACGGCAAGGAGGCCGGAAAGATTCGCGTCGAACTGGTAGACACCAAGTCGATGGGCGAACAGCAGGCCTTTGCCACCGCCACGCTGGACATCGACTCGAAGGAGTGGAAGAAGTATCAGGTGGTGCTGAAGTCGCCCGTAACCAATCCCAAAGCCGTGCTCCGCATCTTCCTGGCATCGCCGCAGACAGTCGACCTGGAGCATATCTCGCTCTTCCCCGTCGACACCTGGAAGGGGCACGAAAACGGCTTGCGTAAAGACCTGGCGCAGGCGCTCGCCGACCTGAAGCCCGGCATCTTCCGCTTCCCCGGCGGATGCATCGTCGAGGGTACCGACCTGGCCACCCGCTATAATTGGAAAAACTCGGTAGGCCCCGTCGAGAACCGTCCGCTGAACGAAAACCGCTGGCAGTACACCTTCGCCCACCGTTTCTATCCCGACTATTATCAGAGCTACGGACTGGGCTTCTACGAGTTTTTCCAGCTGTCCGAAGAGATTGGTGCCGAACCGCTGCCGGTGCTGAGCTGCGGACTTGCCTGCCAGTTCCAGAACCCCAATGCCGACGCCCATGTGCCCGTTGGCCAGTTGCAGGACTACATACAAGATGCGCTCGACCTGATTGAGTTCGCCAACGGCAATGCGACGACCACCTGGGGCAAGCTGCGTGCCGACATGGGGCATCCCGCTCCGTTCAACCTGAAGTTCATCGGCATCGGCAACGAACAGTGGGGCAGCGAGTATCCCGAGCATCTGGAACCCTTCGTCAAAGCCATCCGCGAGGCCTATCCCGACATCAAGATTGTGGGCAGTTCGGGTCCCGACTCCGAAGGCAAGCAGTTCGACTACCTGTGGCCCGAGATGAAGCGTCTGAAAGCCGACTTGGTGGACGAACACTTCTACCGCCCCGAATCGTGGTTCCTCAGCCAGGGCGCGCGCTACGACGGCTACGACCGCAAGGGACCCAAGGTGTTTGCCGGCGAATATGCCTGCCACGGCAAGGGCAAGAAGTGGAACCACTTCCACGCCTCGCTGCTCGAAGCTGCCTTTATGACGGGGCTTGAGCGCAATGCCGACATCGTTCACATGGCTACCTATGCTCCGCTCTTTGCCCACGTCGAAGGCTGGCAGTGGCGCCCCGACCTCATCTGGTACGACAACCTGCGCTCCGTACGCTCCGTCAGCTACTACGTGCAGCAGCTCTACGGGTTGTATAAGGGTACCCACGTGCTGCCGCTGACCATGGACAAACGAGCCGTGACGGGTGCCGAAGGCCAAGACGGACTCTTTGCCAGCGCAGTGGTCGACAAGGATAAGAACCAGTACATCGTCAAGGTGGCCAACACCTCGGACAAGGCGCAGAGCATCCAGCTGACCTTCGACGGCATGAAGAAGAAAGCTGCCCTGACCGCCGGACGCTGCATCAAGCTGGCCTCGCCCGACCTGGACAAGGACAACAGCCTTGACGCTCCTTCGGCCATCGTGCCCCAGGAATCGGCGCTGACAGTCGAAGCGCAGGGCGCGCGTGTAGAAATCGAACCGAATACATTTGCTGTTTATATCTTTGAACTGTAATCTTTATGCAAATACAGAGTTTTTTTAAGGTTGTTGTTTCAATGGTAACTTTTTGGCTGGCAGCTCCTTGCGGGCTGTCGGCTCAAAAAGATACCACGTTTGTGGCCAGCGGCAATCCGCTGGTGAAGTACAAGTATACGGCCGACCCCGGCGCCATGGTTCACAACGGCAAAGTCTACATCTATGCCGGCCACGACGAATGTCCGCCCACGGCCGAACACTACTTGCTGAACGAGTGGTGCGTCTTCTCCTCGTCCGACCTGAAGACGTGGACCGAACACCCCGTCCCCCTGCGAGCCAAAGACTTCGCCTGGGCCAAGGGTGAAGCATGGGCCAGTCAGGTCATCGAGCGCGACGGCAAGTTCTACTGGTATGTGACTGTCGAGCACGCCACCATCCCCGGCAAGTCCATCGGTGTGGCCGTGTCCGACTCGCCCACGGGTCCCTTCGTCGACGCCCGCGGCTCGGCCTTGATAACCAACGACATGACCACCGAGCGCAGCAAAAGCTACTGGGACGACATCGACCCCACTGTCTTCATCGACGACGACGGACAGGCCTACCTGTATTGGGGCAACACTCAGTGCTACTACGCCAAGCTGAAGAAGAATATGATCGAGCTGGACGGCCCCATCGTGTCCGTCGACCTGCCCCGCTTCACCGAAGCCCCCTGGCTGCACAAGCGTGGCGACTGGTACTACCTGTCGTATGCCTCGGAGTTCCCCGAGAAAATCTGCTACGCCATGAGCCGCAGCATCACCGGCCCGTGGGAGTATAAAGGCGTCCTGAACGAGCTGGCCGGCAACTCTAACACCAACCATCAGGCCATCATCGAGTTTGGCGGCCAGTGGTATTTCATCTACCACAACGGCGCCATCAACCCCACGGGTGGCAGCTTCCGCCGTTCGGTGTGCATCGACCGCCTCTACTACAACGAGGACGGCACCCTGAAGCGTGTGCAGATGACGACCGAAGGCATCTGGTAAGAAACAAGCCGTAAGCGAAAAAGACCGGTATCGGAAAAGCGAAAAAAAGACTGCCGCAGGCGATCGGAAATGGGTCGCCCGTGGGCAGTCTTTCTTTTTTTGAAAAAAACTAACTGTAATCTGTAATACTGTAACGCGGAAGTCGGGGTCGGGGAGAGGAAAGTGGGGGAGGTAACCGTAGCCTTCCCTCTTTTTTCCCTTCTTTTTTTACATTGTACAACTAATTACTCCGAACGTCGTGCTAATAGCCGTCAGAATCTTGATTAAGGTCTGAATGAACATTTTTCCAAATAGATTTATAGCAGTTTTGAGTGTTTTAATGGTAGTTGACTCAGTAACTTGTCTTTTTGTCCTTCTTTTGTCAGAATAGGGATACAGGCAAATTAATAGAAAGTTATAAAAGTTTATATTTGGCGTGAAATTTATTAGTAAAATAGAAGATTAATGATGATAAAACTAATTTGTTGGAAGTTAGTGCGTAAGAGGAATTTATATATACGCCTTTTTATCTTTGTAAATTCTCTGTTTTTTATTTCAGAGTTGGTTTACGCATACTATAATTGTGTAACACTTCATTTTGGGAAATTTAATAGCATAATCATTTTATTGTAAATAGTTGGCTGCACTGTTTCTTAAACAATAATAGTTACAACTGTGGTAATTACAGTACTTACAAGTATATATTAAACATAAGAAAATGATACTGACCGGGATCAGGGTGAGCTGACGCTAAAAAAGATGTAGGAAGAAAGCCTCACGGTTTCCTTCCTACTTTTAACCAATTGATTATTTAATTATGAAAAACACGAGTCTTTCAACCCGCTTTTTTTTATTCCAAGCGTCTTGCGCCGTCGCTGATCACTACGTCGTAGATCTTCGGGCTACGGCCAAACTTGTTCTTGAAGTCTTCTTTTGCTTTGTTGATGAATGTAGAATACAGTTCTTCCTTCACCAGGTTGATGGTGCATCCGCCAAATCCGCCACCCATGACGCGCGATCCGGTTACACCGCAGTCGAATGCCAGGTCGTTCAGGAAGTCGAGCTCTTCGCAGCTTACTTCGTACAGCTTGCTCATGCCGTGGTGAGTTTCGTACATCTTCTGGCCAACGGTTTCGTAGTCGCCTCTTTCCAGAGCGTCGCAAACGTCGAGCACGCGTTGGATTTCTTCGATGACGTATTCGGCACGCATGTAGTCTTCTTCGCTGACTTCGGCTTTGACTTCGTTGAGCATTTCCATCGTGCAGTCGCGCAGGAACTCAACGTGCGGATGCTTCTTCTGAACAGCAGCCACAACGGCTTCGCAGCTCTGACGGCGCTTGTTGTAGGCCGACGATGCCAGTTCGTGCTTCACCACCGAGTCAACCAACACCAGGCGATAGCCTTGCGGGTCGAAGGGGAAGTACTGGTATTCGAGCGAACGGCAGTCGAGGCGGATCAGATGGCCTTTCTTGCCGAATACGGAAGCAAACTGGTCCATGATACCGCAGTTCACGCCGCAATAGTTGTGCTCGGTAGCCTGTCCTACCTTGGCCAGCTCGAACTTGTCGATCTTGTTGTCGCCGAAGAGGTCGTTCAGGGCATAAGCATACGTGCTTTCGAGGGCGGCCGATGAAGACATGCCGGCACCCAGGGGAACGTCGCCTGCAAAAGCAGTGTTGAAGCCTTTTACTTCTACACCACGCTTGATCATTTCGCGGCAAACGCCGAAGATATATCTTGCCCAGCTTGCACGAGGAGCGTCAGCCTCTTCCAAACCAAATTCTACATAATCTTTCAGGTCGATGGAGTAAGCCTTCACGATGTTGGTACCGTTTGGCTTGATTTCGGCTATCATGCCTTTATCGATTGCTCCAGGGAATACAAAACCGCCGTTGTAGTCGGTATGTTCGCCGATAAGATTAATGCGACCCGGAGAAGCGTAAACTGCTCCTGTTGTTCCATCAAAATGCTTGATGAAACGGCTTCTTACGTATTCTATATCCATAATACTAATATTTTTAATAAGGTGAATAATTAAAATTACCTATATGTGTTTTTCTCTTCTTCTATTATTCTACTGGAATGTTCTTGTTGACGTTCTTGCATCCTACCAGGCCGTAGTACAGCAGATAGGCCAGACCGGCGATGATGAGCCAGTAGCTTGCCATGTAGCCTACGCCGTCGGCGATAGCGTTCTGGATGAGCGGCAGGATACCACCACCTACTACCATCATCATGAAGATGCCCGATGCCTGTGCGGTGTACTTGCCCAGTCCTTCAACAGCCAGGTTGAAGATACCGCCCCACATGACCGATGTGCAGAGTCCGCACAATACCAGCAGGAAGGCGCTCAGGGGTACCTTCGGAGTGGCCAGCGAGCCTACCATTTCTTCGGGAGCCATAGCGGCTTCTTCCTTCAGTGCTTCGGCATACGACGAGAGGTCGACCGATGCGGGGTTGGCGATGAAGGCAGAGATCTGGTCGGCAGGAACACCGGCGTTGGTCAGGATTTCGGTAGTTTTGGCTACGGGGTCGTAAACGATCTTGGGCACATCGATACCGATGTTCTTGGGCAAGAACATGGCGATGACGATGAGTACGATGGCTGTGGTCGAAACGACAATCAGCTGAGTGCGGGTAGACACCTTACCGCTGATGGCGCTACTGGCCGAACGTCCGACAAGCATCAGCAGCCAGTAGATGGCAGCGATGGCTCCACCGATGGCGGCACCGTTGATAAGGATGCCGGCTCCCTTGCTCGAAGCGTCGGCCAGGTAGAAGTTGAGCGTGCCGGGGATACCGATTTCGATACCTACATAGATGAAGATACCGATAACGCCCAATACGGTGTGGCGGAAGCTCCAGGGGCTGTATTCGAATTTTTCCTTCTGTGCGCCGCCTTTTCTGAGGTGGGGCTCAGGGATGGATACGAACGAAATGATGATGAAGGCAGCTACGAATACGGCCATCGCGATGAACAGCAGCGGGGCTACGTCGGACATGGCGGTTTTCGAAGTTACTGTGCCGATCAGGGCGCCTACGAAGAGCGGAGTCAGTGTGCCCGACAGCGAGTTCAGCGCACCACCTGTCTGAATCAGCTGGTTACCCTTGTTGCCGCCGCCTCCGAGAAGGTTCAGCATGGGGTTCACCACGGTGTTGAGCATACATACGCAGAAACCGCAGACGAAGGCTCCGAGCAGGTAGATGATGAAGTTGAGCTTGATGGCGTATTCGCCCAGCGAGAAGACGTCGACATTGGCGCCTACGAGGCTAGACAGATACTGGATGAAGAGGCCGATGAAGCCGACGGCCATCGCGATGAGGGCGGTCTTCTTGTAGCCGATTTTGACAAGCATGTTACCAGCTGGGATACCCATGAAGAGGTAGGCCAGGAAGTTCATCATGTTACCCATCATACCCAGTGTGTTGGCACCGGCATATTGATTTTTCCATATCGTACCGAAGGGTGCGGCAAGATTGGTTACGAAAGAGATCATCGCAAAAATAAAGAACATGGTAATAATTGCGACGAGATTACCGTTCTGTTTTTGTTGTGTCATGGTTTTTTGAAAAAGTTAGGAGTTTATAATTATATTAAGTTAGTTTCAAAACATGGTTGGTCACGATTCTGTTACCCCAAACTTGTAAACGGTAATCTGCTGGTATTCATCGCCCGGCAGCAATACGCACGAGGGGAAGTGCGGCTTGTTGGGGGTGTCGGGGAAGCATTGTGCTTCGAAGCAGACTGCGCTTCGGGCAGGGAAGGTAGCGCCGTGTGTGCCTGCAAATCCGCCCAGCCAGTTGCCAGTGTACACCTGTACGCCGTTTTCGGTCGTATACACTTCCATGGTTCGTCCACTTTCAGGCTCGGTGCAGGTGGCTGCCAGGCTCAATTCGCCCGCCTCGGTCTTGTTAAGCACATAGCAGTGGTCGTAGCCAGTGCCGTTGATCAGCTGCTGGAATGGCTCGTCGATGCGTTCGCCAATGGTATGCGGTGTGCGGAAGTCCATCGGAGTGCCTTCTACCTTGCTGATTTCGCCCGTCGGGATGGATACCTCGTCGATGGGGACGTAGAAGTCGGCGTTGATGGTAACAATGTTGTTCAGAACGGTAGGAGTGGGGTTGGCTATGCCGGCCAGGTTGAAGAAGCCGTGGTTGGTCAGGTTGACTACCGTAGCCTTGTCGGTAGTGGCTCTGTATTCGATTACCAGAGCGTTTGCTTCGTTCTCCAGGCGATAGGTCATTTCTACTTTCAGGTTGCCGGGGAAGCCTTCTTCGCCGTCGGCCGATGTGTAGTTGAAGATGACGGTTGTCGGATCGGGTTGTACAGCATCCCATACGCGTGTGTGGAAGCCTGTGGGACCACCGTGCAGGGAGTTGGGTCCGTTGTTGATGGCCAGCTGGTGTTTTTCGCCATACAGGGTGAACTCTCCTTTGGCAATTCGGTTGCCGTATCGTCCGATGGTGGTGTTCAGGAAGGGTTCGGGACTGTGGATGACGCTTTCAATATTGTCGTGCCCTAAAACGACGTTGGCATACTGTCCCTTTTTGTCGGGAACCATGATGGAAAGGATGGCGCATCCGTAATTGGTTACTGCAACTTCCATCCCTAATGCATTCTTAAGGATAAACAGATCTGTCTTTTTACTATCTATTTCCTTTTGAAAGTCCTTTCTGTCCAATCCGGACAAATTGCTTTCTGTTGGGGTAGTGTTTATCATAAACGTGGTATTAATTAAATTTCTTGCAAATAAAAAGAAATTCTTTTGTATACCCAAGTAATTGGAATGAAATGTGGAAAACATTTTAGGAAAGTTTAGCGTTTTGCGTCCTTGAATCGAATGAATATTTTTTGTATGTTTGCCGCCATAATTTAAAAATACTTATGTTTTTATTGAACATTTAACGAAAAACAACGAATGTATCCTCTAAAATTTGAGCCTATCTTGAAGCAGACGCTTTGGGGAGGTGATAAAATCATCCCGTTCAAACATTTGAATGAAAATTTGCCCAATGTGGGTGAAAGCTGGGAAATCTCTGCTGTAGAAGGGAGCGAGTCTGTCGTAGCAAATGGAGCTGACAAGGGCTTGACACTGCCCGAAATGGTCAGAAAATATAAAGAAGAGTTAGTGGGAGAAGCCAATTATATGCGCTTCGGCAATAAATTCCCTTTGCTGATCAAGTTTATTGATGCGAAGCTGGATTTGTCGATTCAGGTGCACCCCAACGACGAGCTGGCAAGAAAAAGACACAATAGCTTTGGCAAAAACGAAATGTGGTATGTGATTGCGGCCGACAAGGGTGCAAAGCTGATTTCAGGATTCGCCGAACAGATTACCCCCAAGGAGTACAAGGAGAGGGTGTACAATGGCACCTTTGCTGAAGTTTTGCAGACGTGCGAGATCAAGCCGGGCGATGTTTTCTATGTGCCGGCCGGTCGGGTGCATGGGATTGGCGCCGGTTCTTTCATTGCGGAAATCCAGCAGACTTCGGACGTGATTTATCGTATTTTCGACTATAATAGAAAAGACCAGAACGGCAAGGCCAGAGAGCTGCATACCAACCAGGCGATGGATGCCATCAACTTTGCCGATGTGCAGGATGACTTCCGTACGGAGTATGAACTGACCGAAAACGAGCCGATAGAAGTAGTAGCAAGTCCGTATTTCACGACTTCGGTTTACGATATGACAGAAGAAATCACTTGCGACTATTCGGAGCTCGATTCTTTTGTGATTTTCATCTGTACGGAGGGTTCTTGTAAGATAACCGACGACAGTAAGAATGAACTGACGTTGTGTGCGGGCGAAACAATATTGCTGCCGGCTTCTACGCAAGAGGTAACGATTACTCCCGACGGCAGGGTGAAGTTGCTCGAAACGTATGTGTGATGTCTGTAGAGAATAGATAAAGATTTCTATACGGGAAGGCACTGTCGTTTTTCGAGGAATGATGAGTGCCTTCTTTTGTATATATGTATTATATACCTTAATGTAGTTTTCTGTATCGGGCTTAGTATTTTCTTAAGAATCTTCTGAGCCTTTTCATGAGCTTCAGCCCCATCATGGCTCCGTCGAATACAGCCATGCCCGTATTGAAGGCTCGCATGATGGCGCCCGTCTTGCTTGTGGCAGGGGCAAGTGGTGCAACGAGGCTGCGGGTTAGCTCAGTCATAACCTCTTTTTGCTGAAGAATGGCCTGGCGCAGTTCTTTCTTCTGCTGTGCGATGCTTTCGAGTGTCAGCGGAGGGGTGGGGGTATTATTTTGATCCATAGCCTGTTATTTGTCGTTATTGGTTGTTTTGTCAAAGAATAGCCCTGCGATAAACTTCAGCATGGGGTTGATGATGATCGTTTTTCGGAAGCTGACAAGCAGCACGATGAGCAGAACGTGGAAGCAAGCGATGATGCCGAAGCTTGTCGTTACGCCTCCCACGTAGGGAGTCAGCATGTAGGCGATTGTGAAGGATAAGTAAAACAAAGCCACCATGCCCAGTATGATAACCGTCAGCACCAGTATGAGTGTGGAAAGCAATACGGTCAGCTTTTCGGTGATCTCCAGCTTGGTGTATTGCTTTTGCAACTCCAGATATTTCTTGAACTCAATAAACAGTTGCTGTATGTTTTCAATGCTTTTATCGTCTGCAAACATGATGGCTTTGTCTTTTATTAGAATGATTCTTATTCAGCTGCCTCTGCTTTTATTTCAGAAGCAATTTCGTCGACCAGATCTTCCATTTCGTTTCGATTCAGGCGGATGCCCTTCTTACGCAGAATATCTGCAATCTTCTGACGGGTGTCTTCTCCCTTTTCCGGAGCGAATAGAATACCAACGGCTGCACCTACTACTGCACCGCCTAAAAAAGCTGCTAAAACATTTAATCCTTTCATACTATACTCCTTTCTTTTTATTAGGTTTCTATAGCTACAAAACTAATGTTTTTTTTTGAAGTTTCTTCTGTTTCGGTCGTTTTTTTTGTGGCAGATTTGTAAGTTCTGCTTATGTTTAATGTTATTTAACGGGATTGCCATACCTGCATTTGAGGTTATTGGCGTACCTTTGCTCCTTAAATGAAAGGAACTTTGCACTTTTTGTGCATTATCCTTTGAAAGATGGCGATTTTTCTATTAATTTGCCGCCAATTTTGAATACTAAGGATGATTGTTATTAAATAAAAAACTATAAGAAGATGAGAAAATTAGCAGTTTTAGGTATGGGAGTGTGCGTGCTATTGGCATTCTCCTCCTGTAAGTCGAGTGAAAGTGCTTATAAAAAGGCCTACGAGAAAGCTAAACAGCAGGAATTGGCTGATAGCCAGAATGTAACTCCGGCAGAAGAAGTAGCTCCGGTAGTAAGCGCTCCTGTAGAAACGAAGGTGGTAGAAAGTGCACCGGCGGCTGATGTACGTCAGGAGAAAGTTACAGTTGTAACAGGCAATGAAAATGGCTTAAAGGATTACAGCGTAGTATGCGGAAGCTTTGGAGTAAAAGCCAATGCGGATAATCTGAAGAGCTTCTTGGATAAAGAAGGATATAACGCTATCATTGTATTCAACTCGGAGAAAGCTATGTATCGTGTAGTTGTAAGCACATTTGCCGACAGAGCATCAGCCGCTAAGGCTCGCGACGCTTTCAAGGCTAAGTATCCTAATCGTGATGATTTCCAAGGATCTTGGTTGCTGTATCGCATCAACTAATAACAGAAATTCTTTTTGGTAATTTTATAGAAAGGGTTGAAAACCTTTCATATCGGGGCGGTGACTGGGAAGTTGCCGCTTTTTTATTCTCTAATAATTCTGTATTTAAGAAAAAAAACGTATTTTTGGCAGTCGTTTGATTATTCACCCTAAAAGATAAATTTGTATGAGGAAAATCGGTTTTTTGGTGTTGTGTGCATGCTTGGCATTAACTGCTTGCAATAGCACGAAAACAGCAGAACAGCAAGTATCGGAAAATGGTACAAAATGGAGCTGGGATAAAGGTACTATTGTGGTTGAGACTCCTGAGCGTCCGGCAGGACAACAGAGTGTGATTGGTCTGGCTCTTCCGAAAATGGAAGTTGTACGTGTAGGCTTCGTCGGATTGGGTATGCGTGGCCCTGGTGCGGTAGAGCGTTTTACATATATCCCAGGTGTGGAGATTGTAGCCCTGTGCGACTATGAGAAAGAAAGAGCGGAAGCTTGCCAGAAATACTTGAAGAATGCATCAATGCCGAAAGCCGCTGTTTATTATGGCGAGAAAGGTTATGAAGAATTGTGCAAGCGTGATGATATCGACTTGGTTTATATTGCTACCGACTGGCTTCATCATTTCCCCGTAGCATTGTGTGCGATGGAGAATAGAAAGAATGTAGCGATAGAAGTGCCCTCGGCGATGAATCTGAAAGATTGCTGGACACTGATTGATATGAGCGAGAAAACACGCAAGCACTGTATGATATTGGAGAATTGCTGCTACGACTGGTTCGAAATGAATACGCTTAACATGGCTCAGCAGGGCGTGTTTGGTGAAGTAATCCGTGCGCAGGGAGCATACATTCACAATCTGGACGCTTTTTGGGATTATTATTGGAAGAATGGAGAAAGCGATAAGTTGGGCTGGCGCTTGGAGTATAATATGAAACATCGTGGTGATGTATACCCGACACATGGTCTGGGTCCTGTAGCACAAGCATTGGATATTCATCGTGGCGATCGTATGAAAACGCTGGTTGCTATGGATACGAAGTCGGTGGTAGGTAAGGCGTTAGTAGAGGAAAGAACAAAACAGCCGTGTGAAGATTTCCGCAATGGTGATCACACAACAACATTGATTCGTACGGAAAAAGGCAAGGTAATCGAAATTCAACATAACGTGATGACGCCACAGCCTTACAATCGTCTCTATCAGCTGACAGGAACCAAGGGCTTCGCCAATAAATATCCGGTTGAAGGATATGCGTTGGATGCTGACCAGATGAAGGCATCAGGCGTCGCTCCGAAGGTGGACAATCTGAATTCACATGGTTTTATGCCGAAAGCTGAAATGGATGCATTGGTAGAGAAATATCAGCACCCTATCCTGAAGAAATATGGTGGAATGGCAAAAGAAGTTGGTGGACATGGAGGTATGGACTTTATTATGGATAGCCGTTTGGTATATTGCCTCCAAAACGGTTTGCCGCTGGATATGGATGTATACGATCTGGCAGAATGGTGCTGTTTGGCCGAATTGGGCGAGTTGTCGATGGATAACAATTGTGCTTCGGTCGCAATACCCGATTTCACCCGTGGCGAATGGGATAAAATCAAGGGCTATAAACATGCTTATGCTTCTCCTGAAGATGAAAAAGCAGCAATGGAGAAAGCACGTGCCTTTACTGCCAAGCTGAAGGAGCGTGGTGCTAAGGAATGGGCTGAGGCTCAATGATGCCAAGGCAGCACAAGAGTTTGTATAATATTAAAAGAAGTTATAAAATGAAGTAGAAAACTTTCCTTACGGGGAAAGTTTTCTACTTTTGTGCTTTATCATAGAATAAGATATGAAAGCGATGGAACAGCACTATATTTTGAACGCTATTGAAGCTGCCTTGCGGGCAGGAGGAAAGATACTCTCCATTTATAATGATCCGTCATCGGATTTTCAGGTCGAGAGGAAAGCAGATAATTCACCTTTAACGATAGCCGACAGAAAAGCTCACGAGACGATTGTGAAAATCTTGGAAGATACTCCTTTTCCTATATTGAGCGAAGAAGGTAAAAGTTTGCCTTTTGAAATGAGAAACGGCTGGGAGACTTTGTGGATTGTGGATCCACTTGATGGAACTAAGGAGTTTATCAAAAGAAATGGAGAGTTTACGGTAAATATAGCGTTGGTCCTTAAAGGAAAACCTGTGATGGGAGTCATTTATGTTCCAGTGAAGAAAGTTCTTTATTTTGCGGAAGATACATTGGGAGCTTATAAGATAGAAGGAATAGAAGACTTGGATCACAAAAGCTTGGACGACTTGATAAGCGAAGCCGTGCGTTTGCCGGATAAAAGCATTTCTCGTACCAATTTTGTGATGGTGGCATCTCGCTCTCATCTGACTCCCGAAACCGAAAATTATATCGATAAAATGCGTGCCGCGCATGGCGATTTGGAACTGGTATCGATAGGTAGCTCGCTGAAGATATGTCTGGTTGCCGAAGGTCGTGCTGATGTATATCCGCGTTTTGCCCCTACAATGGAATGGGATACTGCTGCCGGACATGCCATTGCAAGCGCTGCAGGAATGGAAGTTTATCAGGCAGAAACCGATCTTCCTTTGCAATACAATAAACAGGATTTGCTTAATCCTTGGTTTGTGGTAGAGAAGAAACATGAACGTGAAATAAAATAGTGATTGTATGACATTTGAAATTGCATTTGTGCTTTTGGCACTGGTTGGGATGGTGATTGCCTTGGTGTTGGATAAAATGCGCCCGGGCATGATCTTATTTTCAGTTGTCGTATTATTCCTTTGTGCAGGTATTCTGACTCCGAAAGAAATGCTTGAAGGTTTCAGTAACAAAGGGATGATAACGGTAGCGATGCTTTTTCTGGTAAGTGAAGGAATTCGTCAGTCGGGTGCATTGGGGCAGCTTATCAAACGATTGCTTCCACAGGGGAAAACCACTGTTTTCAAGGCACAATTGCGTATGTTGCCTACCATATCATTTATATCGGCTTTTTTGAATAATACGCCGGTTGTGGTTATTTTTGCGCCTATCATCAAGCGTTGGGCCGAATCGGTGAAATTGCCTGCTACAAAATTTCTGATACCGCTTTCTTATGTAACGATTTTAGGAGGTATCTGTACGTTGATAGGTACGTCGACAAATCTGGTAGTGCATGGTATGATACTTGAGTCGGGGCACGAAGGATTTACGATGTTTGAGTTGGGAAAAGTAGGTATATTCATTGCAGTGGCAGGAATCATTTATCTGTTGCTTTTCTCTTCTAAACTATTGCCAGATACGCGTAAAGATGCTGTGAAGGATGAAGAAGAGGCCGAAGAACATAACAGTGATTTGCATACTGTCGAGGTCGTGTTGGGCGCTCGTTTCCCTGGTATTAATAAAAAGTTAAAGGACTTCAACTTCAAACGGCATTATGGCGCGGAGGTCAAGGAAATAAAGCGTAATGGCCAGAGCATTGCTCGAAATCTGGAAGGAGAACATTTTCGTGAAGGAGATACGCTTGTGTTGATGGCCGATGACTCGTTTGTGCAGACGTGGGGCGAATCTTCAGTCTTTGTGCTCTTGGCCAATGGCAAAGATACAGAGCCTGTTCCTAGCAAAAGAAAACGGTGGTTTGCCCTGACGTTGTTGATTCTGATGATTGTAGGAGCTACCGTAGGCGAATTGCCTATTGTGAAAGAAATGTTTCCTGAAATAAAATTAGATATGTTTTTCTTTGTTTCTGTGACTACTATTATTATGGCATGGACGAAGATTTTCCCTGCTCGCAAATATACGAAGTACATTTCGTGGGATATCCTGATAACGATTGCTTGTGCTTTTGCGATCAGCAAGGCAATGGTCAATTCGGGAGTGGCTGATGCGGTGGCAAGCTATATCATAGGTATGACCGAGCATTATGGTCCTCAAGTATTACTGGCAGCAGTGTTCATCATAACAAACTTGTTTACAGAACTGATTACTAATAATGCGGCGGCGGCTTTGGCATTTCCGTTAGCATTGTCTATTTCTTCTCAATTGGGAGTCGATCCGATGCCATTTTTTGTTGTGATCTGTATGGCAGCGTCGGCCAGTTTCTCTACTCCGATTGGATATCAGACTAACCTGATTGTGCAAGGTATAGGAAATTATAAGTTTACAGATTTTGTACGTATTGGTTTACCATTGAATATTATTACATTCTTAATTTCAATTTTTCTTGTGCCATTGATTTGGCCATTTTAATTCGTAAGGATTATGACAGAGAATGAAAATCATATATATCCTATCTTCGACAGAATGCTGACAAGGCAGGATAAAGAATCGCTTTTAAGACAACACGGGGTGATGGTTTGGTTTACAGGCCTGAGCGGATCGGGTAAAAGTACCATTGCCATAGCGTTGGAACGTGAATTGCACAAGCGAGGGTTACTGTGTCGCATATTGGATGGTGATAACATCCGTTCGGGTATTAATAACAATCTGGGTTTTTCGGAGGCAGATCGGGTGGAAAACATCCGTCGTATAGCTGAGGTATCTAAACTTTTTATTGATACGGGCATTGTGACAATCGCCGCTTTTATCAGCCCTAACAATGATATTCGCGAAATGGCTGCCAACATTATAGGAAAGGAAGACTTTCTGGAGATATATGTTAGCACTCCGCTTGAGGAGTGTGAACGGCGGGATGTCAAAGGGCTTTATGCCAAAGCACGTCGTGGTGAGATTAAAAACTTTACAGGAATATCTGCTCCATTTGAAGCACCGGTGCATCCAGCTCTGACACTCGACACATCGTTGTTGAGCCTGGAAGAGTCGGTCAATCGCCTGTTGGAGCTTGTTTTACCAAGAATTCAGAAGAAATAGTATAAAATGGAAGAAAGTTATAAGTTAAGTCATTTGAAGGAACTTGAGGCTGAATCGATTCACATTATACGTGAAGTGGCTGCCGAGTTCGAGAATCCTGTGATGTTATATAGCATCGGTAAGGATTCGTCCGTCATGGTTCGTTTGGCCGAGAAGGCTTTTTATCCGGGTAAGGTACCCTTCCCGCTGATGCATATCGACTCGAAGTGGAAGTTTAAGGAAATGATCCAGTTCCGCGATGAATATGCCAAGAAGTACGGATGGAATCTGATTGTTGAGAGCAATATGGAGGCTTTCCGGGCAGGAGTAGGCCCCTTTACGCACGGTAGTAAGGTGCATACCGACTTGATGAAAACGCAGGCTTTGCTTCATGCGCTCGATAAGTATAAATTCGATGCAGCATTTGGTGGAGCACGTCGTGATGAGGAAAAGTCGCGTGCCAAAGAGCGTATCTTTTCTTTCCGTGACCGCTTCCATCAGTGGGATCCGAAGAATCAACGCCCCGAATTGTGGGATATATATAATGCCCGTGTGCATAAGGGCGAGAGTATTCGTGTCTTCCCATTGAGCAACTGGACTGAGCTAGACATCTGGCAATATATCCGTTTGGAGAATATTCCTATTGTGCCTTTGTATTTCGCCAAGGAACGTCCTTGTGTAGAGATAGACGGTAATCTGATTATGGCCGACGACGACCGCTTACCCGAACAATATCGCGATAAAATCAAGATGCGTATGGTGCGCTTCCGTACGTTGGGCTGTTGGCCGTTGACAGGCGCGGTAGAAAGTAATGCTGATACGATAGAGAAAATCGTAGAAGAGATGATGACTACTACCAAGAGCGAACGTACTACACGTGTGATAGACTTCGATCAGGAAGCCAGCATGGAGCAGAAGAAACGCGAAGGTTATTTTTAAGGATTTTGGCTATTAAGATGAAAGAAAATGGAGAATAATTTAGATATAAAGGCATTCTTGGATAAGGATGAACAGAAAGATCTGCTTCGTTTCTTAACCGCAGGTTCGGTAGACGACGGGAAGTCTACCTTGATAGGCCGGCTTTTGTTCGACAGTAAGAAATTGTACGAAGACCAGCTTGATGCTTTGGAGCGTGACAGTAAGAGAATGGGAAATGCTGGCGAGCACATAGATTATGCTTTGTTGCTAGATGGATTGAAGGCAGAGCGCGAGCAGGGCATTACCATCGATGTGGCCTATCGCTATTTTTCTACCAACAATCGAAAGTTTATCATTGCCGATACTCCGGGGCATGAACAATATACTCGTAATATGATTACAGGCGGATCTACTGCCAATCTCGCGATTATTTTGGTCGATGCACGCACGGGCGTTATTACTCAGACACGTCGGCATACTTTTTTGGTGTCCTTGCTGGGTATCAAACATGTAGTATTGGCGGTGAACAAGATGGACCTTGTAGACTTCTCGAAAGAGTGTTTCGACAAGATTGTGAAGGACTATCTCGACTTTGTTACTCCATTGGGTATTCCTGATGTGACATGTATTCCACTTTCTGCTTTGGAAGGTGATAATGTGGTTGTAAAATCAGAACGTACTCCTTGGTATCAGGGTAGCTCTTTACTCGACTTCTTGGAAACGGTGCATATTGACAATGATCATAATTTGAATGATTTCCGCTTCCCTGTTCAGTATGTATTGCGTCCGAATCTTGATTTCCGGGGATTCAGTGGTAAGGTTGCTTCGGGGGTTGTTCGCAGGGGAGATGAAGTTATGGCTTTGCCTTCAGGTAAAAAGTCGCGTATCAAGAGCATTGTTACTTATGACGGAGATTTAGAGTATGCTTTTCCTCCTCAGTCGGTAACACTTACTTTAGAAGATGAAATTGACGTTTCGAGAGGTGAAATGCTGGTTCATCCTGATAATATGCCTATTATGGACCGCAATTTCGAAGCCATGATGGTGTGGATGGATGAAGAACCGATGGACATGAATAAATCGTTTTTCATTAAACAAACTACCAATTTGAGCCGTACACGCATTGATAATATCAAGTATAAGGTAGATGTCAATACGATGGAACATCTTTCTGTAGAAAACGGGCGACTGGACAAGAAAGACGAGCCTATGCAGTTGAATCAGATAGCACGTGTGGTATTGACTACGGCTAAAGAACTCTTTTTCGACCCTTATTCGAAAAACAAGGCTACAGGTTCTTTTATTCTGATTGATCCGATCAGTAACAATACGAGTGCAGTCGGCATGATTATCGATCGGATAGAGGATAAGGACATGCATCTGGACGAATCGGTACCTGTATTGAATTTGCCCAAGATGGGAATCGCTTCCGATCAATATGAAGTCATCGAAAAGGCTGTAAAAGAACTGGAGCGTCAAGGCATTGAAGTAAAAGTCATTAAATAAGGAAAAGTTTATGGGATTATTAGAATTCAGTAAATTACCAATAAATACATTGGTAGGTGCTGACTGGAAGACTTTTAAGGACATAACAGAAGGCAGGGAAATAGATGCTGCATATAAAGGTAAGTATCGTTTGACGAAGGCGGTATGCCGTTTGCTGTCTCCGTTGTCCGCTTTGCAAGACCGACGCTATGAGAAGATGCTGGCCGACAAACCGTTGGAGCACGATCCTGTATTTATCTTGGGACATTGGCGTAGTGGGACTACTTTTGTTCACAACGTTTTTTCGTGCGATAAGCATTTTGGCTACAATACAACTTATCAGACAGTATTTCCACATCTGATGATGTGGGGGCAGCCTTTTTTCAAGAAGAATATGAGCTGGCTGATGCCCGATAAACGTCCGACTGATAATATGGAGTTGGCTGTCGATCTTCCTCAGGAAGAAGAGTTTGCCTTGGCCAATATGATGCCCTATACCTATTATAACTTTTGGTTTCTTCCAAAATATCAGCAAGAATATGCCGACAAATATCTTCTTTTTGACGACATAACAGATGCCGAATTGAAAGTTTTTGAGGAGACTTTTGTCAAGTTGATAAAGATTTCGTTGTGGAATACCCATGGTACCCAGTTCTTGAGTAAGAATCCGCCTCATACAGGACGTGTAAAGGAATTGGTGAAAATGTTTCCCAATGCGAAATTTATCTATCTGATGCGTAATCCTTATACTGTTTTCGAGAGTACGCGTAGTTTCTTTACCAATACAATTCAGCCTTTGAAACTACAGGATATCAGCAATGAACAACTCGAACAGAATATATTGTCGATATATGCCAAGTTGTATCATAAATACGAGGCTGATAAGTCGTGTATTCCTGCAGGCAACCTGATTGAAGTGAAATTTGAGGATTTTGAGGCTGATGCTATGGGGATGACAGAACATATCTATAAAGAACTGAATATACCAGGTTTTGCTGCTTCGCGTGCTGATATTGAAAAGTATGTAGGCGGGAAGAAGGGTTATAAGAAGAATAAATATAAGTATGATGACCGCACTGTGCAGCTTGTCCAGGACAATTGGGGATTTGCGTTGAAGCAGTGGGGATATGAACTTTAAAGAAAGTAACTGTTATTGAAAGGAGGAGAATTATGTTGCAAAAGAAAATATGGGGATGGGGGATGTTGTTTGCATTGAGTTGTCCTATGGTATCTGCCCAACAGCATACAACAGAAATGCTTCCCTTTGGTAATATGGATCAGTGGATTGACCGCCAGATTAAAGAATCGGGTATTATTGGTGGAGAAACCAAGCATGTTTATGCTATAGGGCCTACTAAAACGATTACAGACAACAGTGCATATAAGAATATGGGGGGCTCTCCATGGGCTACTTCAAATGTTATGGCACGTGTAGCGGGAATTACGAAGACAAATACCTCTGTATTTCCTGAACAACGGGGAGATGGTTTCTGCGCCCGCATGGATACACGTATGGAGAGTGTAAAAGTCTTTGGATTGGTGGATATTACTGTGCTGGCTGCAGGCTCCATGTTTTTAGGCGAGGTACACGAGCCTATCAAAGGAACGAAGAATCCACAAAAAATGTTGGATTCGGGTATACCTTATACTAAGAAACCGGTGGCTATTCAGTTCGATTATAAAGTGAAAATGTCCGACCGTGAGAAGCGTATTCGTGCAACAGGATTCAGTCGCATTACCGATGTGGAGGGAAAAGACTTTCCTGAGGTAAATCTTTTCTTGCAGAAGCGATGGGAAGATAAAGATGGTAATATCTATGCCAAGCGTATCGGTACAATGGTTGTTCGCTATTATAAGACCACTGATGAATGGCGCAATAATGCAACGTATGCCATTATGTATGGTGATATTACGGGGGATCCTGCGTATAAACCTCACATGATGCGTTTGCAGGTAATCGAACGTTATGCAGTGAATAGTAAGGGTGAAAGTGTTCCGGTTAAGGAAGTGGCGTGGGGGGAGCCCGATGAGACTCCTACGCATCTGTTGCTCCAATTCACTTCAAGTCATGGTGGTGCATATATAGGATCTCCAGGAAATACTCTTTGGATTGATAATGTAAAGCTCGTATATTAATACGGGCTTTTTTTATGAAGTGTTTTAAATCTTCTGTGAACATAAAAGTATGAACAGTTGTTTCATAGTGAAAAGCAATTATTGCCTCCTTCTATTCTGAAGAAAATAATTATATTGAAAGCACTAATATTTAATGCTGGAGTCTTAAAACGTTATTGTAGGTAGTTTGCGTTACACTGTTTTTGAATAAAAGAAATTGCTTTATGAATGTTTAGGAATAAACTGTGGCTCGTATAGAAAAATGAAATGAAAAAAAGGAAAATCAAGATAGAATGTTGGGGTAGGACAGTATAAAGTAACTGATTTGTATGAATATCAGGAAAATGAAAATAATTAGCTATGCGTATAAGAGATTATATTTAGAATAAAAAATACGTTAGGATAGCATTAGCACATGATATGTACTCCCTTTAAATGACTAAATAATGTGGTCTGTGAAAAAATAGATACAGACTGGCCAATTTTCATATGATTTTCTTTGGTATTATTAAAAATGTATTTATTTTTGCACCGTATTTTTGTTATACGAAAGTTAAACGAATGAGGTGTAGTAGCTCTAATACAACTAAGCGCCCAACTATAGGATTTATAGTTTATTATAGTGCGTTCTTTCTTCTCTGTTTATTCCCTTTGAAGGGATTTTCGCAGGATGGGGATAGAACTGTAGACGCTTTAGTTGAGATGGGCTTTGAAAATGTTGGATGGGCGGACGATGGCAACGAGCGCATATATACCTTGCAAAACTCTGCATACCGTTTGAATGGAGTGGGGATTGGGAAGGCTGTAGATATGATTCGTGAAATAGGGCTTCCTGAGGGGAAACCTTGTCGCATTATCGTTTTGGACAACAACATCCCTCAGATTTCTCTTTGCTTTCTGCCTGTGTGGGGAGATAGTGTATATACAGGTGAACGCCGTGATTGGCACGTAAGTTACGATTTGGGCGGCACTTGGAAGAAGATGCGGAAGGTAAAGAAGAAAAATAGTTCTTTGTTTAAGGTTGATATTTTGGTTTATCCTCAACTGTCGTTCAAGAACTTGATTATTACACAGATTTATCAAGCTTTGTTCGACTTAAGTCCGGCGATAGAAGTGTCGTTGTGGAAGGGAATGAAACTTACTGGTCAGTTGGTGATTCCTGTTTATAATGACGGATATGGACGATTGGAAGAGGTGGTGCATCCGGGGCATTTGACAGTATCGCAAAGTTTTCGTTTACCATACAATATCTTTGGTAAGCTGACGGCGGGACTTTTTAATGCCAGCCAGTACGGTGTCGATTTGGATATGGCATATCGTTTTCCTGACGAGCGTTTTTCCTTGTTGGCACGGGTAGGGGCTACCGGAAATGGTTATTGGGATGCTTTTACTTATCATTACGATCCTACCATTACTTTTACGTGGTCGTTAGGGGGAAGCTTTTATTGGCCTTTATACAATACGCAGTTTAACTTGAAGGTAGAACGGTATCTGCAGAAGGAAGTAGGTGCGAAGTTTGAAGTCATACGCCATTTTCGCTATTGCTCTATTGGACTTTATGCGATGAAAGCAAAAGGAATCAATATCAATGGTGGTTGGCGTTTTCAGGTCGCCTTGCCTCCCTATAAGTATAAAAGAACTAAACATTGGCCGAGGGTGATGCTCTCGCGAAATTTTGGAATTTTGTATAATGCAGGTAACGAACAGCAATACTATAAACAGTATAAAGCTGAGGCGAGTGATAATATAATGAAAGAAAATAGTTTTAATCCATATTTTATTAAGTCAGAATTGTTAAATTTTTAATTTATTATTGAGATGAAAAGAATGAAATTCTTGAACGGTATTGGTGCAATGTTTGCGCTGGCCGTAGTAGCTTTGGCTACAACTCTTACTTCTTGCGAGAAAGAGGATTTCAACATTAATGTTGATCCTATTAATGCACAGGCTACAATCAGCCCGACAGTTCTTTATGTAGACGGAACAACTACAACAAATGTTACTGATCAGGCTGCTATTACTTATTCAGACGGACCTGTATTTGTAGGAAATCCTGGTATCGAAGCAAAAACTGTTACTGTTACGGCTAAATACAATAATATAGAAAGCTCTAATACGGTAAACATACCGGCTTTGCAAGCTGGTCAGTTCCTTACTTTGACTACTACTATCGTTTTGCAGGTACCTGCTGAAGGTGAAGAAACTGTTTCTATTGAAAGTGAAGCTAAAACAGATGAGGAAAAAACTGTAACTTCTTCTGAAATTGAATTGAAAAATGAATCAGATTTTTGGTATTATGAAAGTGTAACATATACTGAAAAAACAGGATCTAAGATTGTAGAAAAGAATATTATTACTACAGATTTTGAAGAGATTAGTTTGATTGGTGGATTTATTAATACTTTGGATCAGACCTATAAAGAAAAGCAAGTGACTAATGAAGAAATTCCTGTTTTTTCTCACTCTTTGACAAAGGTTAAGGCCAGCTATACTATTTTGCCAACAGTATATACATTCTATCGTGTAACATCTAAAGATAATGAAGTTGTATCAAAAGATGTTATAGCTACTGTAACTGTTGATGACTATACAAAATCAGCTTTGGATATAAAGCCTAATTTGGAAATTCCTGGTCATGGACATGCTCCTGCAGGTCACGGTCATGGTTTTGATCACGGTCATGGTGCAGGCAACGCCGGTGGTGGTATCGTAATTCCTGATTAATTAGTTTGTCAAGTCATATTTTAAACCGAGAGAAAAATGAAAAGAAAATTTATAATGGCTTCATTGTTACTTGCAGGTGCATGCTTGACAATGAATGCGCAAGAAAAAGATAAATATTATACCGAGAAAGGTTCGGATAATATTTTTGTAGGAGTTGGTGTCGGCGGTATGGCTGTCTTCAACGGTGATATGAATACTCCGACTTTCAATTTCAATGTTTCAGTAGGAAAGTATATCAATCCGGTTTGGGGCGTTCGCGGTCAGATTGGTGGACTGTGGCAAAGCCTGGATAAGCAGGATAACGGTTACTATGGTTATTGCAAGAAGTTCGGTGAAATCAATCTGGACGCTATGCTGAATCTGATTAACCTGTTTGGTGGTTATAATCCGGATCGTGCTTTCAACCTCTATCTGTTTGGTGGTCCTACAATGAATCTTGGTAAGGCAGTTGATACTAATATTACATTGAATGCTGCTACAGGTGCACAATCTTATACTTATTCAGAACATGGCTTGAAAGCTCGTTTCGGTGCCACAGTTGGTTTAGGATTGGGTTATGACATTACTGACAAGTGGGCTTTGAATCTGGAAGCTCGTGCTGGTGTAACTCCTTCTATCTTCGGTGATGCAAGCGATTGCCGCAAAGCAGAAGCTACTGGTCGTTTGACAATCGGTGCTGCTTACACATTTGGTGGTAAGAAGTTTGTTCCGCTGGTTTCTAAGATTGAAAAGGACGCTATCAACGAAGAAATCAATAAGTACAGAAGCGAATTGGCAAAAGCTCAAGCTGACTTGGCTGATGCTAAGAACGCATTGGCTAACGTTAAGCCTGAAGTTAAAGAAGTTGTTAAGGAAGTACAAGTTGCTGGTCCGCGTGCTATCTTCTTCAAGATTGGTAGCGCTAAGATCGACGGTTACGGCAAGGTTAACATCCAGTTGGCTGCTAAGATCCTGAAGGCTAATCCGGATAAGAAGTACAAGATTGCTGGTTATGCTGATAAGGCTACTGGTAGCGTATCTCTGAACCAGAAGTTATCTGAAAAACGTGCACAGGCTGTTTACGATGCTTTGGTTGCTGAAGGCGTAAATGGTGATCAGCTTGAACTCGTAGGCTTCGGTGGTACTGAAAACATGTTCGGTAAGAACTATCTGAACCGTGTTGTTATTCTTGAATAATACGATAGCAGATATATAATATAGAAAAGGGTGGACTTCGGTTCGCCCTTTTTTATTGTTATTGTGTAACCTTCCGAAATCCAACTTGGGCTGCGATTTTTTTCTAACTGGAGAAAAATTTTTTCCTAACTGGGAAGGAATTTTTTCCTAACTAGGGAAAAAATGATGGGGCAGAAGACGCATTTAGTAGAGTAGATAGATGTTTTTTATGAGGGTTAAGATCGCAACTTTTCTGAAACAAAAAACTGTGGATTTCGGATAGATACGCAGTAAAGACATGTCACTTTCTCTGCTGGAAGGGTGTATGCAAACGTTTGTATTGCTTTCTTGAGTCTTTTCTGTTTGTCCTTCTTCTTTAAAAGTCTTTTCCTTTTTATCTTTGTGGTATGATAATTATTAATCAACCATATAACATGAGAAACATGAAAACTATCTGTACGAAATTTGCTTGTTTTATCTTTGCGCTTTTTGCTTGTAGCGCAGCTATGGCAGAAAGTATCACTTCTCCTAATGGGCAACTTCAGCTTAACTTTTCTGTAAATGCGCAAGGGGAACCCGTTTATGAACTTTCTTATAAAGGAAAGGTTGTCATCAAGCCTTCTAAGTTAGGGTTGGAGTTGAAGGATGATCCTGGTCTGATGAATGGTTTTACACTGACCGATACCAAAACTTCCACTTTTGATGAAACTTGGGAACCCGTTTGGGGAGAAGAAAAGCAGATACGCAACCATTACAACGAACTTGCTGTTACGCTGAATCAGAAGGCACAGGAGCGTAATATCATTATCCGTTTCCGTCTGTTCGACGATGGTTTGGGCTTTCGTTACGAGTTTCCTTTGCAGAAAAATCTGAATTACATTGTGATTAAGGAGGAGCATACTCAGTTTGCCATGACGGGCGACCATACCGCTTTCTGGATTCCCGGTGACTATGACACACAGGAGTATGACTACACCGAATCTAAACTTTCGGAAATACGTGGTTTGATGGAAGGAGCCATCACTCCTAACTCTTCGCAAACTCCGTTTTCTCCTACAGGTGTGCAGACCTCGCTTCAACTGAAGACGGCTGACGGATTGTATATCAATCTGCACGAAGCCGCTTTGGTAGATTACTCTTGTATGCATCTTAATCTGGATGACAAGAATTTCATTTTTGAGTCTTGGCTTACTCCTGATGCGCAAGGAAATAAGGGTTATCTGCAAGCTCCTTGTACATCACCTTGGCGTACGGTGATTGTCAGTGATGATGCCCGCGAGATATTGGCTTCGCGTATTACACTTAACTTGAACGAACCTTGTGCTTACGAGGATGTATCGTGGATTAAGCCTGTCAAGTATGTAGGCGTATGGTGGGAAATGATTGCCGGTAAGAGTACCTGGGCTTATACAGACGAACTTCCTTCAGTGAAGCTGGGTGAGACTGATTATAAAAAGACCAAGCCAAACGGACGTCATGGTGCTACCAACGAAAACGTGAAACGCTATATCGATTTCGCTGCAGAAAACGGACTGGACCAGGTTCTTGTTGAAGGTTGGAATGAAGGTTGGGAAGACTGGTTCGGACATTCCAAGGATTATGTGTTCGACTTTGTCACTCCTTATCCGGACTTTGATGTGAAGATGCTTAATGAGTATGCTCATAGTAAAGGAGTCAAACTGATGATGCATCACGAAACTTCTTCTTCCGTTCGCAATTATGAACGTCACATGGATCAGGCCTATCAGTTTATGGTAGACAATGGTTATAATGCGGTAAAAAGCGGCTATGTAGGCAACATCATTCCTCGTGGTGAACATCATTACGGACAGTGGATGAACAACCATTATCTTTATGCTGTGAAGAAAGCTGCCGAATATAAGATTTGTGTCAATGCTCACGAGGCTGTCCGTCCTACAGGTCTGTGCCGTACTTATCCTAATCTGATAGGGAACGAATCGGCACGCGGAACCGAGTACGAAGCCTTTGGTGGCAGCAAGCCATTCCATACCACATTGCTTCCTTTTACCCGACTGATTGGCGGTCCGATGGATTATACTCCGGGAATTTTCGATACTAAACTGGAGTTTATGGGCGATTTGCCACATGGCCAGGTGCAAACTACATTGTGCAAACAGCTGGCGCTTTATGTAACGCTCTATAGTCCTTTGCAGATGGCTGCCGATTTGGTGCAGAATTACGAGAAGCACATGGATGCTTTCCAGTTCATTAAAGATGTGGCGGTTGACTGGGACGAAAGCAAGTACATCGAAGCCGAGCCGGGTGACTACCTGACTATCGCACGTAAAGCCAAAGGAACAGGCAATTGGTTTGTGGGAGGTATTACTGACGAGAATGCCCGCACAGCTACATTTGCTCTTGATTTTCTGGAGCCGGGTAAGAAATATGTCGCTACTTTATATGCCGACGGAAAGACGGCCGATTACAAGGAGAATCCGACCGAATATCAGATAAAGAAGGGAGTTGTAACGTCTAAAACCCGTCTGTCTGTCAAAGAAGCACGAAGTGGTGGTTTTGCTTTAAGTCTGATAGAGGCCACTCCTGAAAATTCCAAAGGTGTGAAGAAATGGAAATAACATGCTTAAGATAAAAAGAAGTTTGATTTAGGCATTAGTTGTGTCCCGTAGGATTATGATTTCTACGGGACATTTTTTATCTTCGCTGCTACATTAATAATTTATAGTTCTAAGGTCATAAAAATAGAGGCTATGAGAAAGATTATCAATCCATGGAAAGATATGGAAGGCTATAATTGTTTTGGCTGTTCGCCTGATAATGAAGCTGGAGTGAGAATGGTGTTTTATGAAGACGGTGACGAGATAGTCAGCGTATGGAAACCTCGTCCCGAGTATCAGGGATGGCTGAATACGTTGCATGGTGGCATCCAGTCAGTGTTGCTTGACGAGATCTGCGGTTGGGTCGTGTTTCGTAAATTGCAGACAGGCGGTGTGACTTCGAAAATGGAAACACGTTTCCGGAAGTCTATCTCAACAAATGATACACATGTCGTGTTGCGTGCTTCATTGCGCGAACAGAAAAGAAACCTAGCTGTCATCGAAGCTCGTTTGTACAACAGTGCCGGTGAACTCTGTACAGAAGCTATCTGTACTTATTTCACTTTTCCGCGTGAGAAAGCTGAGCAAGAGATGCATTTCCATCATTGTGATGTTGAGTCGGAGGAGATTTTACCTTTGGTTTGATGTCTTTTGTAGCATTTTTGTTTTTGCATGGTGAAAAAGTGATAGGTAAACGGAATATTTTGTGATAAATCTTTGGATATTACAAACGAATACTTTACTTTTGTCGCTGTAACAATAAAGAAAGAGCATGAGAACAGTCATTACACATCATCACCATCATCATCCTGGCGAATAATTCGGTGGGCGAATGAGTGTATGTGTAATGTAAAAAAGACATAAATGAACGAGGCTTACCGGATATGGGGTAGGTCTCGTTTTTTATTTGTACTTACCTGATTTATTGTTTGAGAAATAATAATCATGAATACTAATATATAAACAGTTAGATGAAGTTATGTTACTAAGAATTGCAGTGCAGGCCAAGGGGCGTCTTTATGACGAGACCATGTCATTTCTTGAAGAGTCGGATATAAAACTTAGTGCGACAAAGCGTACCCTGTTGGTACAATCGACTAATTTCCCTGTGGAAGTGTTGTTCTTGCGCGACGACGACATACCACAGACCGTGGCAACCGGAGTAGCCGATATAGGTATCGTTGGTGAAAATGAATTTATGGAGAAAGGCGAAGATGCTGAAATCATCAAACGTCTGGGGTTCAGTAAATGCCGTTTGTCATTGGCTATGCCGAAGGACATTGAGTATTCGGGCATTCAGTGGTTCGAGGGGAAGAAGATAGCTACATCGTATCCCGGCATCTTGTCGAACTTTTTGAAAGAACAGGGAGTGAATGCCGAAGTTCATGTCATCACCGGATCGGTAGAGGTTTCGCCGGGTATCGGTTTGGCCGATGCGATTTTCGATATTGTCAGTTCAGGTTCGACATTGGTAAGTAACCGCTTGAAGGAAGTAGAAGTGGTAATGAAATCCGAAGCGCTACTGATTGGCAACAAGAATCTCTGCCCGGAGAAACAAGAAATTCTTCGCGAACTGCTTTTCCGTATGGATGCAGTGCGTACGGCAGAAGATAAGAAATATGTACTGATGAATGTGCCAGAAGAGAAACTGAAAGAAATCGTTGCTGTACTGCCGGGAATGAAGAGTCCGACGGTAATGCCATTGGCACAAAAAGGATGGTGCTCTGTACATACGGTACTTGATGAACAGTGCTTTTGGGAAATTATTGGTAAGCTGAAAGCATTGGGAGCTGAGGGTATCCTGGTGTTGCCGATAGAAAAAATGATTATTTAACCGTTTATTACTATGATTCTTGTTACATATCCAGATCAGGCTCAATGGGCCGATTTGCTGAAACGTCCGGTTATGAATACCGAGGACTTGTTTGACACGGTACGAAGCGTCATTAATCGAGTGAAGGCCGAAGGCGATCGTGCTGTCCTGGCTTATGAAGAGCAGTTTGACAAAGTGCAACTCGCTTCGCTTGCTGTTTCCGAAGAAGAGTGGGCCGAAGCGGACAGCCTGATTGATGAAGAACTGAAACAGGCCATCCGATTGGCTAAACAAAACATAGAGACTTTCCATGCTGCGCAACGATTTGAGGGTAAGAAAGTGACAACCAGTGCAGGAGTAACTTGCTGGCAAAAGGCAGTGCCCATTGAAAAGGTTGGTCTTTATATTCCCGGTGGTACGGCTCCCTTGTTTTCTACCGTACTGATGCTGGCTGTGCCAGCCAAAATTGCAGGTTGTGGAGAAATTGTGCTTTGTACCCCTCCGGGACGTGACGGCAAGGTACATCCGGCCGTACTCTTTGCCGCCAAGGTAGCAGGTGTAAGCCGTATCTTCAAGGCAGGCGGAATACAGGCCATTGCTTCTATGGCTTATGGTACGGAGAGTGTGCCACGAGTATACAAAATATTTGGTCCTGGTAATCAGTACGTCACGGCAGCCAAACAGCTGGTCAGCCTGCGCGATGTAGCTATTGATATGCCTGCCGGTCCGTCCGAAGTAGAGGTGCTGGCCGACGAAACAGCCAATCCGGCTTTTGTTGCCGCCGATTTGTTGAGTCAGGCCGAGCATGGAGTAGACAGCCAGGCTATGTTGATTACCACTTCCGAGTCGTTACAGCAAGCCGTCAAGGCCGAAGTAGAGCGACAGCTTGAACTTCTGCCCCGTAAGGAGATTGCCAGCAAGTCGCTTGCCAACAGTAAGCTGATTGTGGTACGCAGTCTGGACGAAGCCATCGAACTGACCAATGCCTATGCCCCCGAGCACCTGATTGTAGAGACGGCCGATTATCTGTCGGTTGCCGAGCGGGTGGTGAATGCCGGTTCCGTATTTCTTGGTCACCTTTCTCCCGAGAGTGCGGGCGATTATGCTTCGGGTACCAATCACACGTTGCCTACCAATGGCTATGCCAAGGCTTATAGCGGGGTGAGCCTCGACAGTTTTATCCGTAAGATTACTTTCCAGGAGATTCAGCCGGAAGGCATTCGCCATATCGGTCCAGCCATTGAAGTCATGGCAGCCAACGAGCATCTGGATGCACATAAGAATGCGATAACCGTGAGATTGAAAGCCTTACAATAACTTAAAACGACTAATCATGAAAACAATACAGGAACTGACTCGTCCGAACATTTGGCGCCTGAAGCCTTATTCTTCGGCACGCGATGAATATAAGGGAGTAGAGGCTTCTGTTTTTTTGGATGCCAATGAGAATCCCTATAACGGTCCTCACAACCGTTATCCAGATCCTTTGCAATGCGAACTGAAAAACGAATTAGCTAAAGTAAAGAAAGTTGGCGCCGATCATATCTTTTTGGGAAATGGTAGTGACGAAGCTATCGACTTGGTATTCCGTGCCTTTTGCGAGCCACGTGTAGACAATGTTGTGGCGATTGACCCAACCTACGGCATGTATCAGGTATGTGCTGAGGTCAACGATGTAGAGTATCGGAAGGTGTTGCTGGATGAACAATTCTGCTTTTCGGCCGACAAGCTGCAGGCTGCTGCCGACGAGCACACGAAAGCTATCTTTCTATGTTCTCCCAATAATCCTACAGGCAATGATTTGCCGCGTGCAGAAATAGAAAAGCTGCTTTCGTCTTTTCAGGGGCTGGTCGTTTTGGATGAGGCCTACAACGACTTTTCCGAAGTGCCATCTTTCCTTGCGGACCTGGAGAAATATCCCAATCTTATTGTCCTGCAGACGTTCTCCAAAGCCTGGGGATGTGCGGCTATCCGACTCGGAATGGCTTTCGCTTCTCCTCAGATTATTGCCGTGTTCAACAAGATAAAGTATCCGTATAATGTCAACCTCCTGACACAGAAACAGGCCATTGAGATGCTGCACCGTTATTACGAAGTAGAGCGTTGGGTGCGAACTTTGAAAGAAGAACGTGGATACCTGGAGGCAGCGTTTGCCAAGTTGCCTTGTACGGTCAAGATGTATCCGTCGAATGCCAACTTTTTCTTGGTGCGGGTGACAGATGCCGTCAAGATATACAATTATCTGGTAGGGCAGGGCATCATCGTGCGCAATCGCCATTCGGTGACGTTGTGCGGAAACTGTCTGCGTGTGACGGTCGGCACCCGGATTGAGAATAACAAACTGATAGAAGCATTGAAAAACTTTTCGTGAGCAGATGATGAAAAAAGTTCTTTTTATTGACCGCGACGGTACGCTGGTTATCGAGCCGCCAGTCGATTATCAGCTGGATTCGTTGGAGAAGCTGGAGTTCTACCCCAAGGTGATGCGCAATTTGGGTTTTATACGCAGTAAGCTCGACTTTGAGTTTGTCATGGTGACCAATCAGGACGGACTGGGCACCGCTTCGTTTCCTGAAGAGACTTTCTGGCCGGCCCATAACCTGATGATGAAAACGCTGGCTGGCGAAGGTATCACGTTTGATGAAGTCTGTATTGACCGGAGTATGCCTGCCGACAATGCACCCACCCGGAAGCCGCGTACAGGGATGTTGGAAAAGTTCCTGCACAATCCGGAATACGACTTGGCGAACAGTTTTGTGATAGGCGATCGTCCGACCGATGTGGAATTGGCTAAGAATCTGGGTTGCCGTGCTATATTTTTGAACGACGACGTACAACTCTTGAAGCCTGTAGCAGAAGGCGGACAGGCTGCCTGCGAAGGACTTCTGCAAGTGTGTGCATTGGCCACGACAGACTGGGATAAGGTTGCCGAGTTCCTCTTTGCCGGCGAACGCAGGGCAGAAGTCCGCCGTACGACGAAGGAGACCGATATCTATGTGGCAGTCAACCTGGACGGTGACGGAAAGTGTGATATTGATACCGGCTTGGGCTTCTTCGACCACATGCTGGAGCAGATAGGCAAGCATGGAGGAATGGATTTGACCATTCGTGTGAAGGGAGATTTGGAAGTAGACGAACACCACACAATCGAGGATACAGCACTGGCTTTGGGCGAATGTCTGTATCAGGCTTTGGGCAGCAAACGGGGAATTGAACGTTACGGCTATGCTTTGCCAATGGACGATTGTCTGTGTCAGGTTTGCTTGGACTTTGGCGGACGCCCCTGGCTGGTTTGGGATGCTGAGTTTCGCCGTGAAAAGATAGGCGAGATGCCTACGGAAATGTTTCTTCACTTCTTCAAGTCGTTGAGCGATGCTGCCCGCATGAACCTGAACATCAAAGCCGAAGGACAGAACGAACATCACAAGATAGAAGGCATCTTTAAGGCATTGGCCCGTGCGCTGAAGATGGCTGTGAAGCGTGACATTTATCATTTCGAATTGCCCAGTTCTAAGGGTGTACTATAGGAATACAGGCGCTGTGAGCCACACTTGTGTTGCTCGTGAGCCGTGCAAGTGTCTCTCGCGAGCCGTGCAAGTGTGGCTCATGAGCCGTACAAGTGTCGCTCAACAGCGGTTATAGTAGTGTTATGTTAAAACACAATTGGCACAAACTGACGTAAACAATTTCTATTGAATATTTACGTCAGCTTGTGTCAATTTACATTTCAGGACGTTCCTGACAGCGTGCCTGTTACAGCTTTATTTCTGCTACACCTACCCGGTCATCTTTCAACACGATGCGCAGGTCGCTTGCGGTACTTCCCTTGAATTTGTAGGTGATTGCTTTCCCGTATTCGCTTACTGTGCCCGAGTATACTGTGAGGAATTGTCCGCCTCCGCCTGACAGCTGTATTTCAAATTCGGCTGGTAGGTTGTTTTCGCGGACAAATGTAATATCCACTTTCTCTACGTGCGGCGAATTGTCCAACGACAGGGTGATGTAATCTCCCTTATTCCCTTGCCATGAAGTATCGGCTTTGCCGTCCAGTACCAGGCTTGTGCTTTCCGGATTGGTACTGGCCGTGACGGGGCTTTGCGTTTTTTGTGCTTCGATGGCTTGCAGGCGGGTTGCATATTCTTCTACTTGAAGCATTCCGCTCAGGCGGATGTCTTCGGATGAGGCTCCTGCCATGATGCTGAATTCGCCCGGTTCTACTACCCACTTCATGTCAGCATTCAGCAGCTCAAGGTGTTTACGGTCGAGGGTGAATGTAACCGTTTGTGTTTCGCCCGGACGGAGGTGGATGCGTTCGAATCCGGCCAGATTCTTCTCGTAAGTAGTAACAGAACTGATGACGTCGCGCGTATAGAGCTGTACTACTTCGTCGCCGGCTCTTTTTCCGGTATTGGTCACTTTAAGACTTACTTGTACGCGTTCGTTGGGAGTAATGACCTTCGGCGAGATTTCGAGGTCGGAATACTCGAATGTCGTATAGCTCAGACCATAGCCAAAGGGGTAGAGGGCACCGTTTACACGGGTCATGTTGCCGTCCGGTCCCATGTTCTGTCCGCCGTCAACCTGTGACGAAGGTTTGCAGGGGAAGTTGAAAGGTATCTGTCCGACGCTCTTGGGGAAGGTTACAGTCAGCTTGCCTCCCGGATTATAATCACCGAACAGGATGTCGGCCAGTGCTGTTCCGCCTTTGGAACCGGGGTACCATGCTTCGAGGATGGCCGGTACGAACTTGTCAGCCCAGTTGATAGAGAGCGGACGTCCGTTGATCAGAATCAGTACGACGGGTTTGCCTGTTGCCTGTACAGCCTGAAGCAGTTGCAATTGACGTCCCGGCAGGTCGAGGCTGCTGCGCGACTTGTTTTCTCCACAAGTCCGTTGGCCACCGCCCAATACAACGACGGCAACGTCCGACTGACGTGCATTCTCGACGGCACGGGCTATTTCGGCTTGTTCCTCTGCTGTCAGCGGATAGTCTATCAGTTCGCTTTCCGGCCAGTGGGCATCTACCAGTTCGCAACCTTTGGTATAGACTACTTCGGCACGGCCTTCTACCTTGGCCTGTATGCCTTCGAGTACGGTGGTCACGTCTACTGCCAGCGGGCCGTAATGAGTCAGGGCATATCCTTCTTCATCCGCATTCGGACCACATACGGCGATACGCTTTACCTGGTTGATGTCGAGCGGCAGCAGTTCCGATTCGTTCTTCAGCAATACGATGCTTTCGCGTGAGGCCTGAAGGGCTACTGCTTCATTTTCGGCTTTTTCCACTTCTTTGTCGGCACCGGCAAGGTCAGTCTGATAGGGAGAATCGAACAAACCTACCAGAAACTTCACCCGCAGGATGTCGCGTACACGGTCGTTGATCAGTTCTTCATTCAGTCCGCCTTCTTTTACCAGTTCGCGCAAGGGGTATACGAACGATTCGGGCGAACGGAACGTGCAGCGTACGTTCAGTCCGGCTTCTACGCTCTGGCGTACAGCTTCTTTCATATCTTTGGCAGTGCCGTGCTTGGTATAAAGGTACTCTACGGCATCACTGTCGGACACGACGTATCCGCGGAAACCCATTTCACCACGCAGGCGGGTAGTCAGCCAGTAGTAGCTGCCTTGTATGGGGAAGCCGTCATAGTCGTTGTACGAACTCATGATGCCCAGCATGCCTGCTTCTTGAATGACACGGCGGAAGGGGTATACGTGAACATTTTCTACTTCGCGTGGCGACATTTGCGGGTCAACACGTGCCATGCCTTCGCGTGCACCTTTATTGTTGCTGTATGCTACGAAGTGTTTTCCTGTAGAAGTTACTTGGTGGTTATGCTGTAACCCTCGTACCATTTCGATACCCAGTTCAGCTACCAGATAAGGTGATTCGCCATAAACTTCTTCGTAGCGTCCCCATCTTTGGTCGCGACCCACGTCGAGGATGGGAGCGTATACATTAGTGTAGCCCAGCATGCGTGCTTCACGGCCGGTGATGAGTCCTACCTGATGAATCAGTTTGCGGTTCCAAGTATGTCCCAAACCTAACTGAGTGGGGAAGTTAGTGGCCCGGAAACTTTCGATTCCTCGGATGCCTTCGTTGGTGAAGTCGGTGGGGATGCCAAGGCGTGTTTCTTCTACAAAGAAACGTTGTACTTCGTTCAGTGCCCAGGCGTGTCGTGAAGCAGGCCATACATAAGGATTGTCCGAGGGTGGAAGACCCCATTGCTGAAAACCGTTGAGGTGTTCGTCGATGGCACCGATACCGTCTTTCCAAAGCGATTGCTTCCATTCGGCTGTAGGCAGATCGTCCTTCAATACCCGTTTGTAACCGTAGAGGGTTACCATCTGGCAAGTTTTCTCTTCCAGTGTCATCTGGCCGAGCAGGTTTTCAATGCGGGCTTCGACAGGGGCGGAGGGATCTTCGTATACATCTTTTATACCGTTCTTGTTAAAGTCGATCCAACCTTTATGGTACATTTCGCTTTTCGACGGTTTGTATGTTGCAGGGATGCGGGGCACAGTTTGTCCCGATAAAAAGGTGCTGCCGCTTAGTAACAAGGTAGCAATGAATAGCTTGTTCATGGTCCTTTTTTTGTTTTAAGGTTAGTTAATAAATAAAAGCACTGCAAAAATAGTGGATAGATCGGTCTGAAAGTGGTAAAAATATACATTTTGTGTCTCTTATTATTCAATAGAAGGTAAGGTTACAGTTTTTTCCAGCTAAATAGGTGAAAGATGTATGGCTTTTCGGAAATTATTCCTATCTTTGCCGTTCGAACGCTGAAAAGCATGAAAAAGTCATGGGGTTGACTGGATTTGACAGCGGGCAGAAATGGTAAGTAAGCATGC
>ERZ1673693.168-NODE-168-length-95511-cov-60.307618_pt1 | contig 95511 bp, 80 predicted proteins | sample MGYA00580223_ERZ1673693 | MGnify/ENA primary metagenome ERZ1673693 (study PRJEB41218, sample SAMN15661741) | gut metagenome | host: Homo sapiens | place: Canada: London | collected 2015-08-20/2019-03-30 | study: EMG produced TPA metagenomics assembly of...
CGCAGATTGAAAATTTTAAATATCCGTGTGCTCCGTGTCATCCGCGTCTAAAAAATTTTTAAACTCTAAACTTTCAACCCTCAACGCTCAACCCTCAACGCTCAACCTTTATTCAACGCAGATTACGCAGATTAACGCAGATTGAAAATTTTAAATATCCGTGTGCTCCGTGTCATCCGCGTCTAAAAAAATTTTAAACTCTAAACCCTCAACTCTAAACCCTCAACTCTAAACCCTCAACCCTCAACCCTCAACTCTCAACCCTAAACCCTTCTTCTTCACTTTCTCCTTAATCACCGCTTCGAACGCGTGGAGGCGGTGGAGGTCGGTGCCCCAGAAGTCGATGAGCTGTTGTTTCTGGAGCCATTCCACTTTCTTCCGGGCGGCGGGGCCATAGGCACCTGCCAGGGAGGAAAGATTCGACTGGAACTTAATGCCCCGTTCCTTCAGTCGGCGGTAGTCGTCGCGGTCCATGTAGCCGTAGCGTTCGGGGTGGGCCAGGACAGGGTAGTAGCCGCGCGACTTGATGCGCTCCAACGCTCCGTTCAGATCCATCGGTGGGTTGAAGTAACTGGTTTCGACCAACAGGTGGTTCTGCATCAGGGGCAGGACATCGCCGGCAGCCAGCCGTTCTTCGAACAGGTTGTCGAGCATGTGCTCGGCAGCCAGGTGCAACCGGACGGGACCGGTATAGGCTTCCTGCAACCGGGCAAAGCACTCGCGCAGGAAAGACGGGCTGTTGGGGATGTCCTCCATGATGTGTGGGGTGAGCCACACGGCAGCGATGCCCAGTTCTTCGTAGCGACGAAGGACGGCCAGTGACTCGTCGAGGCTTGGCACACCGTCGTCCACTCCCGGCAGAATGTGACTGTGAAAGTCGGTGAAGCCGCGCAGGAGGGTGCTGAGGGGGGATTTGGGGAGGAGAAACATTAACTAATTAATAATTAAGAATGAAGAATGAAGAATGAAGAATTAAGACTATTCCTCAGCGTAAATATTAAAAGAGGTTTTGAGCGAAGCTAATGAGGGAGTTAAGGAGTTAAGAAGTTAAGCCAATACATTGACTACTCTTAACGCTAAACGCTAAACCTTAAACCCTAAACTCTCAACTTTTATTCAACGCAGATTACGCAGATTAACGCAGATTGAAAATTTTAAATATCTGTGTGATCCGTGTCATCCGCGTCTAAAAAAATTTTAAACTCTAAACCCTCAACGCTCAACCTTTATTCAACGCAGATTACGCAGATTAACGCAGATTGAAAATTTAAAATATCCGTGTTATCCGCGTCATCCGTGTCTAAAAAATCTTTAAACCTTCAACCCTAAACCTTCCCCCCTCTCTTTCGGAGAGGGGACGGGGGTGAGGCCCTTATTTCGATCCATAATAACTTCCTGAACCGTAGCCGTAGTGATAGCCGTAGCGGTAGCCATAGCGGTAACCGTAGTGGCCGCCACTGCCGACGGTGCCGTTCAGGATGAGAACCATATTCTTGTACTTCTTTTCGTCGTAGATGCGTTGCAGCTCGGGGAGCATGCTGCGCTCCAGCAGACCGGTGCGTACGACAAAGAGGGTACGGTCGGCCAGCTGCTCGATGATTTGCGTATCGGCTACCATCTCGATGGGCGGACAGTCGATAAATATATAGTCGTACTGGCTGCGGACGGTATCGATGAGCTGCTTGAGGCGGTCGCTGAACAGCAATTCGGTGGGGTTGGGCGGGATGGTGCCTACCGGGAGGAATTGCAGGTTGGCGTGGCGGGCATCGGTGACGATGATGTCCTTCAGGTTGTTGACATGGCCGCTCAGGTAGTTGCTCAGACCGGTTTGCGGAGAGCCGACGTAGGCCGAGGTAGAACCGTGGCGCATGTCACCGTCGATAACCAGCACTTTTTTCTGCTTGATGGCCAGACTGACCGCAATGTTCATGGCCAGGAAAGACTTGCCACTGCCGGGATTGAATGATGTGACAACGATGACGTTGGAATGCTGTTCCTTGTCGGTCATAAATTCGAGGTTGGTGCGCAGTACGCGGAATGCCTCGTTGATGATGTCGCGGCTGCCTTCGTGTACGACGATGGGGTTGTTTTCTGTTGATTTCTTGTCCGACGTGCCTTTTTTCTTTGTCGCTGCCTGCGGAATTTCGCCGACAAACGGCAAAGTCAGAGCTTCCAGGTCCTTACGGCCGCGCAGGCGGGTATTCATGGTTTCGCGCAGGAAAACGATGATAGCCGGAGCGAGCAGGCCGATGGCAAAAGCTACCAGCAGGATGTTTTTCTTTTGAGGTGCCGTGGGAGCCATGCTGCCCGAAGGGGGCATGATGACACGGGTGTTGTAGGCGGTAAATGCCTGGGAAAGCTCGTTCTCCTCGCGCTTCTGGAGCAGGAAGAGGTAGAGGGATTCCTTCACCTTCTGCTGACGCTCGACGGACAGCAGGTATTTGCCCTGTGAGGGGTTGGCGGCGATGCGGGCCGTAGTCTGGCGGGCACTCTGCTGCAAGGCACGCAGCTGGGTGTTGAGCGTGGTGACGTAGTTGTCGAGGGTGCGGATGATGGCATCGCGCAGGGCATGGAGCGAATGGTCCATGTCGACTACCAGCGGGTTGGTCTCGCTACTGTTGGCTACCAGGTCGTTGCGGCGCAGCTGCAGGGTGTTGTACTCGGCAATCTGCTTCTCGATGCCGGAGTTCTCGATGCCGGAGTTGGCGGGAAGCAGCTGGTTGCGGCTGGAAGCACCGGTGAGGTAGCTGCGGACGTAGCGGGTCATGGACAGCTGGGTGTTCAGGGTCTGGATCTTGGCATTGGTTTCACTGCTCTCGGCCATGTACATGCTAGCGGCAGCCTGTACGTCGGGCAGCAGGTTCTCGCTTTTGTAGGAGGAGATGTCCTCGTCGACATTGCCCAATTCGCGCTCGATGACGCCCAGACGTTCGTTGATGAACATGGAGGTGCTGACGGCAATCTGGTTCTTGTCTTTCACCCAGTTTTCGTTGTAGACGGAGATCAGTGTGTTGAGCACGTCTTCGGCACGCTGGGTGCAGACATCCTGCAGAGTAAGGTTGACCACGGTGGACTTTTCGTCGTTGAGGGCGACTGTCAGGCGTGAGGAGTAATCGGCGGTGGCATCCTGCATGCTGATGCGCGATACAAAGACCGTCTGCTGGGCGGCAGTGGAACCGGGGCGGGCATTGACGAGAAGGCGGCCCACGGGGGTCTGGACGGTGTCGTTCAGGGCAGTGACGGCGTCGCCGTCGGCTTCTTCACCGTTGCGGGTGAAGTCGGTGAGCTTCACCTGTCCGTCTTTGTCGGGACGAAGGGTGAAGGAGGCGCTTTCGGCATCGCCCAGGTCGAAGAAGCTGACTTCGTAGGGATTGTCGCTGCCATAGATGACGGGATCGTAGAAACGGCCGTCGGTGGTATAGTTGACATCGAGATGCAGGCGACGGACTACTTCGTACATGACGGCAGGCGACTGCATGGAGAGCATTTCGTTGTTGATGTTGGTGCTGGTGCGGAAAATGTCGATATCGCCCAGCACACCGGCGGCTTCGTTGCCTGAACCGCTCTTGCCGTCTTCCTTGATGAGCAGGGAGGCGGAACGGGTGTAGACGGGCGGGGTTTTCAACAGATAGATGGTGGCAGCTCCCAGCAGAATAGCCAGGGAGATGACAAACCAGTACCACTTGGCTAAACACAGGATGAACAAATCCTGAATACGCAGGAAATCATCGTTTCCCGCAGGCTTGTTTTGAGTTGGTTGTATGACCACGGTTGGAAGTTATAAGTTAAGAATTAAAAATTAATAGTTAAAAATTAAAAGTTGAGGGTTTAAGGTTTAGCGACATTCATGAGGTTGTGTCAAAACCAAGTGATGGTATTTGACTCCTCTCCTTCAGGAAGGAGGGGTGCCCAACGGGCGGGGTGGTAGGCTTTTCGACATTCTGTATACCAATACTTTATGTTTTCACCTACCACCTCCCCCTTCGGGTACTCCTCCTTCGGGAAGGAGGAGAGTTTCAGATACTTCTGTTTCGACACACCCTCCTGTAGCGGATTAGCCTCGCTCAAAACCTCTTTTAATATTTACGCTGAGGAATAGTCTTTATTCTTCATTCTTCATTCCTCATTCTTCATTTTAAAGCATTCTTCATTTTATTTGAATACCAGCACTGCAATGGTTGTGAGGAACGAGGCGAGTGACAGCCAGAAGGCGGTAGAGCGCACGTTGTTGCCATTGACGGTGGACTGGCGGGCTTTCATATCGTTGGGCTCGATGTAGACTACATCGTTCTGCTGCAGGTAGTAGGCCGGTGAAGTGTAGACGTATTCGCCGGAGGTGAGGTCGACACCGTAGACACGCTGCTTGCCGTTTTCCTGACGCATGACCATGACTTTCTTGCGGTTGCCGTTGATGGTGAGGTCGCCTGCCATGCTCAGGGCATCGAGCAGGGTGACGTGGTCGCGGTCGATGCTGAAACGTCCGGGTTGGTTGACTTCGCCGAGGATGGAGAAGCAGAGGTTCATGTATTCGACGGTGACAACGGGATCTTTCACCAGGTTCTGGCGGAGCAGTTCGCTCTTGATGTAGGCGGCGATCTCTTCGCGGTCCATGCCGGCTACCTTGATCTTGCCGAGTACGGGGAAGTCGATTTCACCGTTGCGGTCGACGGTATAACCGGAAACGCCTTGAGAACCGCCTGTAGATGAACCGGAACTGCTGCTGGTGGTTACTGCTTGGTCTATTTGCATAGATACGCGCGGCAGATTGAACAGCATGGCGAGTTGCGGGTCGCGGCAGCTGACGATGATAGAGATCTTGTCCTCGGGACCGATCTTGATGGCAGGAGACGACGCAAGTGCTATTTCGCTCTCACCGGGGGTGAGGTCCTGGAAATAGACTACGTTTTTGGAGGCATTGCAGGAACTGAGCAGGAGCATACCCGGCAGGAGCAGGAGCATGATCCAGGATAATGAACTTTTTTTCATGTCTCTATTGAGAAGAAGTTAAATTGATAATTGATAATTGATAATGGATAATGGATAATGGATAATTGATAATTGAAAATTAAAAGATGAATGGGGGTTCAGGCACGGATGACACGGATAACGCAGATTTTTAATTTTTTCCCTCTGTGAAACTCTGCATCCTCTGTGGTGAATTTTTAATTTTTAATTTTTCATTATTAATTGCTTTAATTTTCTTGGTCAGCCACATGTTGGCTATTGTCCAGATGAAGAAGTCGCCGAACAGAATCCAGTTGATGTTGAGGAACTGTAGCAGCAGGAGGTTGGACAGGGTGAACAGCAGGGAAACCAGAATGATGGTGACCATGGCTGTACGCTGCTTCATGCCGATGGCGAGCAACTTGTGATGGATATGGTTTTTGTCCGGCAGGAACGGATTGCGGCCGTTGCGCACCCGGTGCAGGTAGACCCGCACTACGTCGCAGCAGGGGATGAGCAGGGGAGAGAAAAAGCAGACCATGAGGAAAGAGTCGTCGACACCGCTTTCCGACGGTTCAAGAGACAACAGTTTGAAACCGAGGAGAGCGAGCATCATGCCGACGGTAAGGCTGCCTGTGTCGCCCATGAAGATCTTCCGCTGTTTTTCGGGGTTGCCGAATACATTATAATAATAGAAGGGGATGAGTACGCCCAGTGTGGCGAACGAGAACATGGCATAGATGTATTGCCCGCAATGGAAGAACATGATTCCGTAGACCAGCAGGGCGATGCTGCACAGACCGGAAGCCAGACCGTCGATGCCGTCGATGAGGTTGATGGCATTGATCAGGAAGACGACTGACAGCACGGTGAGCGGGTAGCCGATGAAAGCCGGCAGGGCATGGATGCCCAGAACGCCGTCCAGATTGTCGATCCAGATACCGCCAGCGATGAGCATCAGTCCGCACAGAATCTGGATGACGAACTTGGCACGGTAGCGGACGCCGATGAGGTCGTCGGCCATGCCGGTGAGGTACAGAATCATGATGGTACAGAATCCGAACGTCAGCGTACTGGCATTGCGTTCGGCTTCTACCAGAATTTCAGTATGGCCCAGTAGCAGATTGATTCCCAATACTAAAGCGAATGAGAAGAAAACTACGGGCTTAAAGGCAATGCCTCCCAACCGAGGGACGACTCCCTGGTGGATTTTCCGTTCGTCGGGCATGTCGAAAAGCCGACGCCGGAAGGCAATCAACAAAATCTGTGGGATGACGATTCCCGCACAGAAAATACACAGTAAAAGAACTGATAAACAGTTGAGTGTCCAAAGCATATCTGTAAATGTTTTGTTTTAGGTTAAATGCTTAACTTTCGCTGGGGCTCAAGTGGGAGTTGACGAGTCTACGAGTTGACAAGTTGAGGAGTCATGAGTTGACAAGTTGACAAGTTGACGAGGTGACAAGTTGACGAGTCGTGAGTTGACAAGTTGACGAGTTGACAAGTTGACAAGTCGTGAGTTGACAAGTTGACGAGGTGACGAGGTGACAAGTATGCAATCCTTGTGGCCTTGTTAACTCGTTCCCTTGTCTCCTGAAAACAGTATGCAAGCCTTGTGGTCTTGTTAACTCGTTTCCTTGTCTCCTGAAAGCAGTAAGCAATCCTTGTGGTCTTGTTAACTTGTTCCCTTGTCAACTAACCTTGTGGTCTTGTTAACTCGTTCCCTTGTCTCCTAATAAATTGAGCACTTGCGAAACTTAATTTAAATATATGACGGAGGCTGCTGTACCTGTTATCCTGATTGCAGCCTTGCCCGCAGGCAATAGGCTGTAATTAGTGAGCCTCCTTGATTGGTTCTGACACTGTGGGTTTCTTCGATATTTTCTCTAAAAAAGAACGTGGAATATACGACGTAAGGACAGCGCACACTCCCTGAATGGAGACCACCAGTCTCCGGTTTTTCTTAACGCGACAGATATACCCTTCGGCACCCTTGAACTTGCCGTCGGTCACCCTTACGCGGTCGCCCTGATGGAACTTGGGGGCGTCGTCGTAATATTCGATGCCTTTTTCGCCGGCAGAAGTGACCAGCATGAAGGTGTTCATTTCCTCGTCGGGGATGACAAGCGGGATCCTTTTCATATCCTCCAGGCGGGTATAAAGGATGACCTTGTCGGTGAACATCTTCTGGACCTTCAACGCATCGGCCGTGGTGGCACGGAAAAACATGAGGAAACTGATCATCGGCTTGCGCACCGTTTTTTTGATTCCGTTCCGGATGACTAACGTTTCTTCGCAAGGGATATACGTTTCGATGTGCTCTTTCTCCAAAGCCTTTTCGATGTCGAAGACTTTGTTATAAAACACTTTTAAAGCAAACCAGTGCATCATGGGGATTGTTTTGAATTGTTTTTTGGTTCGTGGAAGTTGGTCTTTACTTCCGGTTTTTACTTCCGTTTTTATGGTTCACCTATGCGAAGTTTGGGTATATACTCTCCATTCCTGCACTTCCTGAACTGTTTGTCCGAGAAATGCAGCACTTAGAGTTAATTCGCTTGTTCTCAATGAGAAACTCCGAAATCCGGGTCACCCCTAAACACAGTAGGCGACTACCGTAACCCTGCCTTTCTGCCGTTTCTATGTAGGAGACGTTAGAAAAGCGTGCAAATGTAGGTATAATCCAATAAACGAAAAAATATTTTATATGTTTTTTTTATTAAATGCCTCTTTTGAGCAAAAAGAAACGTGGCATGGAATCAAAGGTTTACAACCCTGTTACAGAGAAGCTGTTTAAAGGGTGTTGAAAACAGCAGAAGGAAAAAAGCAAAACAGACAACCGGCAAAAAAAGGGTTTTCTTCGGACCCGGAAATGAACAAACCGAATATAAATGTGTTTTTAGTTAGCCTATGCGTATGGTTATCAATGGTAAGATAAACTACACGTCTCCTACATAGAAACGGTAAGGTTGAAATCCCGCAATATTCCTCTGTTTGCATCATCTATAATTGTATTGTTCAACGAATCCAGGTAGATCCGGGTGGTCTTCTCGGAGGTGTGTCCCATGCCGGCGCTGATGACGGAAAGGGGGATGTCGTGGTTGCGTGCGGCAGTGGCCCAGCTATGGCGCGAGGTGTAGGAGGAGAGGCGGAGCGTCTCGCTGACGAGCGCGCCCAGCTGTTTCAGCTTCTGGTTGTGGCAGTTCAGTCCTGTCTGGTACTGCCGGTAGGCCTGTTCGGGGTCGGCCGACGTGATGACGGGGAAGATGTAGGGACTGTCGGGGCGGGCGGGCAGGTAGCGTTCCAGGATGTTGCGGATGCAAGGCTCGATGTGCAGTGTCAGGCGCTGGCCGGTCTTGTGGCGGTAGTAGGTGATGGAGCCGTCGGCGATATCCGATTTTTTCAGATAAGCCATGTCGACGAATGCCATGCCGCGCGTACAGTAACTGAATATGAAGAGGTCTCTTGCAAGGAGCAGGGACGGGTGGCCGGACAGGTTGAGCCTTTGCAGCTGGAGGATGGTCTCTTCGCTGACTGCCCGTTTGGGGGTAGGGGCGATGCCGGTGTAGACCTGGGCGAACGGGTAGGACTGTTCGGTCAGTTTTTCGCGTACGGCCTTGTTGTAGGCGGCGCGCAGGATGCGCATGTAGAACGAGCTGCTGTTGCGCCGGACGTTGCGTTGGGCCAGCCACTTCTCGTACCGGCCGATGAGGGTGGCGTCTACGGCGGGGAGGGGGACATCGGTGCCTTTCAGAAAGGTGGAGAAGCTGCTCAGGGTGCGCCGGTAGTTGCGGGAGGTACCGTACTGGTTGTTGTCCTGAAGCCGGAGGATTTCTTTTTGCAGATACTCCAGTATGCCGTTGGAAGCCAGGTCGGACTGGAAGAGGCGGACGACATCGGTCAGGGTGTAGGGTTGGGCGGTGGCATCCAGCTGTCGGACGATTTCGCGCAGTTTGTGTACGTCCTGTTCGATCTGTCTGCGGTAGGCCGAGACGGTGGCGGCGTTGTCGGGTGTGGTGATCAGTTCGCGTTTTTGAGGGTTCCACCAGTGGGGGAAGATCCGCATGGAGGTGGTAATCTGTTTGTTTTCCTGTCTGTGGCAAAGCTGGTAGCAGACCGCTCCTGCTTTCCCGTTGACCGCCGACGGGCGGAATTTTACTTTGATTGTTGCCATACTATTTTGTTTTTGGGATTTACATTGCGAAGCTAATGAAGAAGCGAGGAATAATTAAGAATGAAAAATTAAAAATTAAAAATTAATAGTTGGGTTTAGGGTTTAGCGTTTAGTGTTTAGGGTTGAGAGGGAGGATTTTTTAGACGCGGATGACGGGGATGAGGCGGATTTACGATTTAATCTGGGTAATATGGCTGGATTGGTTCCGCTGAACTTTTCTTTTATTTAGTGCCAAAAGAAATAGAATAAAATATTTTTCATATCGATATAATAATACAGGTTTTACTTCAAGCTGCTTTGATGGCGGAATTGCGAGGGGGACAGCCCTGTCGTTTTCTTAAAGATGGTGCTGAAATAGCGTTGATAGGTGAAGCCCAGGCAGTCGGATATTTCGGAGATGCTGAGGTTGGTGTTCGTCAGCAGCTTTTTCGCTTTTTCTATCTTGCGGTGGTTGATGTATTCGCTCGTTCCCATGCCGGTGGCCTGCTTCAGCTTGTTGTAGAGCGATGTGCGCCCCATGGCCATTTCGTTCTGCAAAAAGTGGTTGTCGAGGTTGGGGTTGTCGATGTTGTTGTCAATCACTTCGTTCAGGCGGGCGATGAAGCGCAGCCTTTCTTCCTGCTCGCGCTCGTTCTTGGCGATCAGCAGTTTGTACTTGTGCGCCATGCGCTTTTGCAGCAGCCATATTCCGCCGGTGAAGAGCATAATGAATATGAGCAGACAAAGGCCAATGAACCAGGGTCTTTGCCAGATGGGGGCCTGGACGTGGATGTGGAGCAGCTCCATGGGCTTGCTCCAATTGTTGTTGGTGTTGCAATTGGCCAGCAGGGTATAGTTGCCGGGATTCAAGTGGCCCAGTTCTACGCTTCGCGAGGCGCTTTGGATTTTCCTCGGTTCGTCTCCCTCAAGGATGTAGTTGAAGAGGTGCTTGCAGAAGGGCACACTTTCGTCAACAATCACTTTGAAGTTGATGGACGAGTGTTGGTACGGCACTACCAGCTTCCGGTGCGGCAATACGTCGCGGGTGATGTCCTTGCCGTCCAGGTTGATGCTGAGCAGGTTTACGGCGGGGGCATAGTCATCCACTATTTCGATGTTCTGGTTGATGACCGTCAGCCCTTGTGTCCCGCCCATGTAAATATTCTGGCTGAGCGACCTCGGCATGGGGGTGAAAATGTACTCGTTGGGCTTCACGCCGTCCGTCTCGTCCAATATCATGGTCCGCTTCTCGTGGATGAAATAGACCAGCAGCATGTTGTTGGCCCCTATCCAGATGCGCTCCTTGGAGTCTGATGTCAGGCTCTGGATGTTCTGGAACAGTATGTTTTGCACCTTTTCAGACAGCTTGCTTGCCGTGTCATAGTAGTACAAAGCGTAATCGCTGCCTATCCAGAAGTTGCCTTGACTGTCAATGCAGGCCGAGGTGAGCGACTCGTTGCCTGAAACGCTGAAGAGCAGGGTGATGCTTTTCGAGGCCTTCTCAATTTGCAGCAGTTCTTTATAGCTCATGATGTAGATGTAGCGGTCGTCCTCATGCACAGGTTGCGCGTTCATGAGCTGGTAGTTTTCCACGTTGGGCGGGGTGGAAAGCCGGTAGGTTTCATGCGTATGCCGGTTGTATATATAAATGTGGTAGCCGAAGATGTAGATTTCGTCGGGGGTGGCATACAGGTTTACCAAGTCGCCTTTGGCAAACTCTTCCCGGGCTGTATGGCTGTCTATAAGTGGGTAGGGAGTAATCTGGGCCGTGCGCTTGTCGAAAAGATAAAACCCATCGTTGAAGCATGATATGAGCAGCTTGTCGGGTGAGAACGAGACGATGGACACCACTTTCTTGCCGCTTGTGGAGGGAAAATGCCGGAACAGTGTGGTGTGCTGGTCGTAGGCATTGAGGCCACCTCCGTCCGTGCCAATCCACAGTAAGGTGTCTGCCTCCTCGTGCAATGCGGTGATTGTCGGCTCGCTCAGGCCGTATGGAACGTTTGGCGGTGTGTCTTTGTACGTCTTGATGTGATTCTTGATGATGGCGAACAATCCGGCATGTACGCTCCCTCCCCAGATGTTTCCTTTCCTATCCTTGTAAAGGCAAAAGATGGAGTTGTTCGGCAGGGAAAGAGGGTCGCTCGGAATGTGCTTTATACATTTTACCTCATCGGTATGCAAGTCCAGCAGATTGATTCCCCCTCCGTCTGTGCCCATCCAGATGATGCTGTCCTTTTCTACAAAGTCAGAAACCACGTTGTGTGTAAGCTTGCCGTTTTGCACGGAGAAGTGCCCGTCGGGAGTCCCGTCGTGCCGGTATCTGAAAACTCCGTTGCCATAGACCGATACGTACAGGCGCTTTTGGCTATCGACAAAAATGCTGTTGACATTGTGCTTCTGCACAAACGGGCAGCGCGACATGGTTTGCCGCTTCAGGTCGTATATCCAGATGCCGTCGTGTTTGCAGGAGGCGATGTAGGTTTGGTCATCCCAAAGGGCAATGTGCGTGATGCATTTGTTTAGGTCTCCTTTTACTTCATTTATCAACGGGGCGAGTGACCGGCTCTGGTAATGATAGCTGTAAATCGTGTTGCGGCCACCTAACAGCAGGACACTGTCGGTATGCAGGCAACTCCATGCTTCGAATGGCTTTCCTTCATACAGAAGTGGGCTGAACTGTTTAAGCGCCGGGTCAAACGTTCCGACCCCATGGTTGGTGGATAGGTATAGCTTTTGGTCGGCCCCTTCGGTGATGAATTTAATGTAGTTGTCGGGCAGCGATTTCGGGTCGGAGGGATTGTGAAGATAGTTTTTCAGTTCAGATTGGTCCCAGCTGTTGAGTCCGTTCTTCGTCCCAATCCATACGATTCCTGCATGATCGCAGAAGATGCATTGCACTCTGGTATGTGTCAGTCCCTCGTTAAGCGAGAAGGGGATGAAAGAAAGTGTCTCCTGGATGGCATGTAAGGGCAGACACAGAGTAAACGCAAAAAGTATGGCAACTATGATGTGTCTCATGATATAAATGATTAATCCGGTCTCAAATATAGAGATTATTTGGGTAAAAATAGCCAAAATGAACATTTATTGATGTCTTAAGATTATTTGTTGACTTATCCAAATCTAAATTTGATACTTTATAACTATTTGTTGAGCAGGATAAAAGGCTGTTTATTTAATTTTGGTGGTCAGAGAAATAAACCAATATTAACAGTTATTTATTACTTAATCCTATTTTAATATGAGTAGTATAAGAAAAGTTGCAAGATGCTTGTTTTTGTGTATGCTTGTATCCGTATCTTCCACATGGGCACAAGTTACGCAAAACTATAGCGGTGTCGTAGTCGATGCTGCGAGCAGCGAACCTTTGATTGGGGTGAATATCACTCAAGAAGGAACAGAAACCGGTACAATTACCGATGTGGATGGGAGATTTGTCATTCATGCTGCCAAGGGGGCCATGTTACACATCTCTTATATTGGTTATGAGACGCAAGAGGTGCAGTTGGGGAAGGAGACCAATTTGCAGATTCTCCTTAAAGAAGACCTGACCCAGCTGGACGAGGTGGTGGTAATCGGTTATGGTGCGGTGAAGAAGTCAGACCTTACGGGTTCCGTTTCGTCTATCTCGACTAAACAGTATAAGGAACAGCCGGTGAAGCGTGTGAGCGATATTCTTCAAGGCCGTGCCACAGGTGTGCAGGTCACCAATACCGATGGTATGCCCGGTGGCGGTGTGAAAATTCGCGTGCGTGGTACTACCTCTATTAATACCGGGTGTGAGCCGTTGTATGTGACAGATGGTGTAGTGGGCGGCGGGCTTGACATGAACCCCGACGACATTGCTTCCATCGAGGTGCTGAAGGACGCATCTGCCACGGCCATTTACGGTTCGCGCGGTGCCAATGGCGTTATCCTTATCACGACCAAAAAAGGAGCAGAAGGCAAACCTAGCATTTCGGTTGAGGCTAATGTCGGTATCTCGAATATCATCAAGAAGTATGACTTGCTTTCGCCTTACGAATATGCACAGGCCCTGAACTATTATAGAGGAGGTGCTACTATATCGGCTGAAGATATGGAGGCATACCGCACAGGACAGAAAGGTATTGATTGGCAGGATATAATGTTGCAGACCGGGGTGAGCCAGGATTACAGAGTCAGTGTTTCGGGCGGTAATAAGAAGAACCGGTATTACATATCTGCCAACTTCCTCGATCAGACAGCCATCACCATTACTACCAAGAATCAGCGGGCACAGATGCGTGTCAACCTGGACAACGAGCTTACAGACCGTCTTACTATGTCAACGAAACTCAGCATGAGCTATTCGCATCGTCACAATGGCGATATCGACATGATGACTTTCCTGAACTACTCGCCTACCATGGAGATGCGCGATCCGGAAACGGGAATATATAATAAAGACCCGTACAATGCCGTTGACGCTAACCCTTACGGTCGGCGTGTGGAAAACTATGAGGATAGCTACAACTATAATTTTGATGGAAATGTAAACCTTACCTACAAGATTATTGACGGTTTGACGTTTTCTGCACAAGGCTACCTTAATTATAGCCATTCGCCCAGCTATACCTTCACTTCCTCATTGACAGCTCCCGGTGAGTTGAGCGGAATGACGAATAGCGGTGTTCATGGGGTGACGTGGCAAAACATTGAGAACGTTACTTACGACAAGACGTTTAATAAAGACCACCATCTTACTGCTACGGCAGTATTTGAATTGAGCGGCTACGAGGGTAAGAACATTTCAATAGCAGGTTCAGAGTTGAACAACGAGTTTGTAGGATATTGGAATGTGAACAATGCCGCAAATATTACGGCAAACAACGGATATTCCGCTTCATCCATGGTGTCGGCTTTAGGTCGTGTGATGTATAGCTATAAGAGCCGTTACATGGCTACTGTTACCCTGCGTGCCGATGGTTCTTCGAAATTCAGCGAGGGCAATAAGTGGGGCTATTTCCCGTCTGCCGCGTTGGCTTGGAATATAGCAGAGGAAAACTTCATGCAGAATCAAAATATATTTGATCAATTGAAACTGCGTGCCAGCTTCGGCGTGTCGGGTAATTCCGGTATTTCCTCTTACTCTACTTTGGGAATGCTCGCCGAAAAGAATTACGACTCGTGGGGAAGCGGACAAATATGGAACGGCTATTGGAGCGGCTTGCCCGCCACTCCCGATGTCACTTGGGAGAGCACTTATCAGTATAATGTAGGTGTGGATGCTTCGGTACTGGACGGACGCTTGAGCTTTACCGCCGAATGGTTCCGCAAGGATACCAAGGACTTGTTGCTGCGGAAACCCATTCCGGCTTATAACGGCGGTGGCAGTTTCTGGGTGAACCATGGCGAGATTCGTAACCATGGTGTGGAATTCAATATAGCAGCCACCCCGGTAGCTACTAAGGACTTGCGTTGGGATACTTCGTTCAATGCTTCTTGGCTGCACAACGAGGTGATAGACTTAGGTGGTGACGACTTTATTGTGGGAGAGAATCTTACAGGATTTGGCGCCGGCCCTATCGAGATTAAGAAGGTTGGCTATCCCATCGGTTCGTTCTATGTGTATGAATGGCAGAACTTCAGCAAAGATGGTCTGAACCTTTACAAGCATCAGGCAGATGGTAGTTATACCTCCACTCCTACAAGTGACGATTTGGTGGTGAAGGGTCAGGCTGAACCGAGCTGGACATTTGGCTGGAACAATACTGTGACTTGGAAGAATTGGACATTCAACTGTTTCTTCAACGCAGCTTTGGGAGCCGACCGTCTTAATATGAGCCGCTTTGCCATGTCTTCCATGGTGGGTAAATATAAATTCATCACCTTGGCCGATGCTTACTACAAGAGCTGGGACATGGTGGAGAACAAGGCCGATGCCCTTTACTCAACCCATAGTAACAGCAATAACAAGGATTATCCCGATTCAGATTTCTATCTGGAAGATGCTTCTTACATTAAGCTGAAAAACATCACTGTGGCTTATACCATCCCGCGTAAGTGGGCGCGCATAGCAGACTTGCAGCTCTCGGTAAGTGCCCAGAATGTCTTTACTCTGACCCATTATACCGGTATGGATCCGGAAGTAATCAATGCAGGCCCTTACGGACTCAATGGTGTGGATATGGGTGCTTATCCGGTTCCCCGTACCTTTACATTCGGTGTGAAACTTAATTTCTAAGTAACATAAAAAAACTCTCAATATGAAAAAGATATATCAATTATTGACGGCAGCCGGCATGGTGCTCTTGCCATTTACAATGACTGGTTGCCAGGATTTTCTGACCGAAGACCCCAAAGGACAAATGGCGGTAACAAATTTCTTTCAGACTAAAGGCGACTTGGATAAGAGCCTTAATGCCCTGTACGGCGTTTTGGCTAATGCCATGTATGCCAACAATGCCATAGGCTTTGATGCTGTACGAGGCGATGACATAAGTACCCACCCTGCCAGCAACAAACAGCCTATCCGTGAAGTGGATACTTATGATGTGTCTGATAACAATACTTGGGTGGATGAGTTGTGGACACGGCGTTGGGAAGTGGTGAAGGCAGCCAACTTCATCATTGAGAATGCTGGACGTACTCCCGTAGAAAAAGAGTATGTGGATGCTACGTTAGGGCAAGCTTATTATTGGCGCGCTTATTCATACTACTATCTGGTCACTACTTGGGGACGTGTGCCAATGGTAGTGAAAGATGAGGTGGAGTATAATATGCCCTTGGCTGAGGTGGAAGACATCTATGCCCTTATTGTGGATGATTTGAAAAAAGCAGAAACCATGCTGCCGGATAATTATACCAATGAACCTTATGCGCGTAATGGTGTGAACATAGCGGTGAATAACGCGGCTGCTAAAGCTACTTTGAGCTATGTCTATATGACTATGGCGGGATGGCCTTTGAATCTGGGTGTAGAATATTACAAACTTGCTGCCCAGAAAGCAAAAGAAGTGATTGACGGTGTGGAAGACGGTACGTGGAACTACCGCTTGCTGGATGAGTACAAGGATGTTTATTCGATGAAATGGAACGAAAACAATCCCGAAGTGCTTTTAGGAATACACTATAATCTTTCTTCGGGTGCGTTGACCAACGCCGTGGTGTGCGACTTTATGCAAGATATGGCTTATGGCGGCGGTTGGGAAGACACGCATGGTGAGATAAAATTCTGGAAAGATTTCCCGGACGGTCCCCGCAAGGAAGCAAGTTACTTCCCGAAAATTATTTTGCAAAGCGAAGCGAAAGAAGGTACGCTGCGCGACTGGTGGGAAGATCCCGACCCGGCATCTCCTCGCGTATCTCTGGCTCCGTGCTTTATGAAGAAAGTGGAAGGATTGAATGGTGCAGAATTTGACTATACCAATCCTGCAGCTCTGAGCTTTGAGGGTCAGAAACAACATCAGGTAATCCGTCTTTCGGAGGTATATTGCTGGTATGCTGAGGCTGTAGGACGTGCTAAATTGGGTGGAGCCGATAAGACTGAAGCTATACGTCTGCTTAATGAGGTGCGTAATCGTGCCGATGGTGCAGAGAGCAATATTTATAGTGCTTCGATGAGTGATGAGGAATTGGCCGAAGCTGCTTATAACGAGCACGGCTGGGAGATTGGCGGTTATTATTGGGCAAATATTGCTACTCGTGCGCGCGACATGTTCCGCATGAACCGCTTGAAAGATCACTTTGAATATCGCAAGGAGAATCCTGAGATAGAGGTCGCTCCCGGTGTGTTTGTCAAAGAGGCCATACCCGTTACAGGTGTGTGGGATGACAGCAAGATGTACTTCCCCTATCCGGCACGCGATGCGGCGAACAATCCTAACTTAAAAAACTAATTCTAAGGAGCAAATAATATGAAGCTGAAATATTTCTGTATAGCTATTGCTGCTGTTTGCATGTCTGTGCTCACGGCATGTAGTGACTTCATGAGAGAGAAAATGGATGTGGTCGATATGAACCTGTCGGGCAATGTCATTTCTTTTGAGGCAGCCCCGTCAACAGATCAGGATCAGACTATCCAAGTGGAAACCGATGCGTCATGGAAAGTGACGATTACCCAAGGCACGGAGCAATGGCTTACTGTGACTCCGATGGAGGGTACTGGCAATGCCACCCTTACTTTCCATGCAGACAAGAATACGGGGCCTGCACGTAGTGCCATAGTGACGGTGTCTGCCGTGCAAGCAGAATTGCTGGATATTACCGTCAAACAAAAGGCTCAAATGGAAGGGGATAAGTATAATCTTGACAGCTTTGACGGCCTGTTCTTCACCGGCTTGAACGATGCTCCCAATCCTATTACGTTGGTGGATCATGAAGGCTGTGAAGACGGTAAGGGTATTCGTATATATACCCGTCCGGGAGAAGAACATATGGGTACCAATGGTGACCGCTTCAAGGTGAACACCAATAAAATGTATTACTCCGGGCGTTACGAGTGGCGTGTGTATATTCCCAAACTGGGCATGAACGATCGTACCAGTGTGGCAGGATTCATTTATAATGACGACCGGCACGAGCTTGACTTTGAGATTTCTTCCGGAACTGCCGAAAATCGTGCTACGTATGGTGCTGCTGATGATGAACTGCTTTGCCTTATCTCCAGCCAGGCCAACCCGTTTCTGGGAGTGACTACCGTCATCAAAGCAGATGCATGGCATACCATTGCCATAGACATGAAGTTGAATGACGAAGGTAAATACGTGGCCGAGTGGCTGGTTAATGATGAACCTATCACTTCGCAGGTTATGGATTTCGGAGAAGAAATTGCTTTCCGTCCAATCTTTAGTGTGGAGAACCTGATGGGTATGGGCGACCATGCTGCCACGCAAGAGAATTATGCTATCTTTGACTGGTTCGAGTACATTCCTTATGAGTATTCGAAAGATCCTATTGGTGGCGATACCGACGAACCCGAGCCTGACGGAGAGACTGTAAGATGGGACTTTGATGACAATATGGTTCCTGCAGAGTGGGTATCTCCTGGCACCGCAACTGTTACCGATGGATGGCTGACGCTTCCTATGCCTAATTGCCATACTTTGATTAACGAGGATATGGGAGCCGGAAAGGTGACTTTCGAAATTGATGTTCCTCAAGTAGGTGTTGGCGAGAAGTACGTGGCAGGGCCTAATATTTCTGTAAACAATGTTCCCGGTGTGGAGCGTTCCTTCTCCATGTTCGTATGGGCCGGAAGTCAGGCAGACCGTGATGCGGTAGGTGCACTGCCGGGTCAGATGTTGGTACGTTGCTATACCGAAGCTTTGGGAGTGTTCAATTATCCTATTGATCCGGGCAAGCATACCTTTACGCTTGATTTGCGCCTGAATGCCGACGACCAATATTATTGTACCTGGATAGTGGATGGCGTGGATGTGACGACATTCCAGACTTGGTACACCTCGGCTGAAAACAAGTTCAACTTGCAATTCAGCACCATGTCAAACGGAGGTGGCTGGCAAGGTAGTACAGAGTGCTCGCGTGACTATGAAACCAAGTACAACTATATTGAGTATAAGAAATATGGTGAATCTGGGAGCGGGGAAGACAACACGGTTGCTTTCGAATTCGATGAGGCTCCGGCCGGTTGGACGTTAGGCGATGCTGTAATCAGCGATGGTGCCCTGAACGTTTCTAACGGACAGGTGGTGACTACCGATATAGTTGCCGGTGCTGCCAAGTACGCTTTTGAGCTGGATGTGCCCGAAGTGCCGGCCGGCGAAAAGTGGCTGAACGGAGTCAACATCTATGCCACCAATGCAGAGGAGCGCACCTTCTCGATCTACGTTTGTCCGGGTGCGCAGGCTTGGCGCGATGCTGCCGGTGCCATTCCGGGCCAGATGCTCATACGTTGCTATACCGAGCAGATGGATCCTTTCTTCTTGGCCATTGACCCGGGCGTACATACGTTCGAGTTGGACTTGCAGCTTAACGAAGAAGGATACCTGCCTATATGGTATGTGGACGGTCGTGAGATAACACGCAAGCAAACGACATATACTCCCGAAGACTTTACATTCGGGCTGGAATTCCGTAACTTTGTCGATGGTGGTGCTTGGCAGGGCGATAGCAACTGCACCAACACTTATACCGGCAAGTACAACTGGTTTAACTATACTCCTTATTGATATTATTAACTTAACACTTATGTAGATTCTGCTGCACTTTTTATCCGCCTGTTTCCTGTCGTAGGATGGGGTGTGGCGGAATCTACCTCTACAAAAAAATAATGAAGAAGATGATTTGTATGAAGAAATTCGTGTGTGTGGTATTGGCCGCATTTGGCTTGGCCGCTTGCAGTGTGAAGCAAACCGAGACTGTGCCAACCCCAAGCAAACAGCTACACCCTTGGGTCGTATACGGAGAGGAAAGTTCGTTTGCAGATCTTGAACCAGTGAAAGACATGATTGCCTCCGTTAGTGTTTTTGGCAATCCCCCGTGTGAGTATATCGATAAATGTCATGCGGCTGGCATTGAAGTGTATCGTGCCGTAGGCGGTAATGAAGAGTCAATCAATACTCCCGAAAAGATTGCCTCTTTGGTGGAAAGTTACGTAAATGACTGCCAAGCCAATGGGTATGACGGAATAGACCTCGACTTCGAGCATCTTTCGCCTTCTGTCCGTGCCACTTACTCGGATTTCCTGCAAAAGGCATCTGCCGCATTGCATGCCGCAGGCAAGAAGATGAGCCATTGCGTGGGCTTTTACCCGGCTCTTTATGCCGATGAAAACACGCAGATATTTTATGACCCGGCTGTATTGGAGAACACCTGCGACCTTGTGCGCGTCATGTGCTACGATATGTATTGTGCTCCCTGCATAGGCGTGAAAGAGCTGGCTCACCGTGATGACTGCCAGGGTGTGGGACCCACATCCAATTACCTCTGGACGCGCGAATGCATGCTTTATTGGAAAGAGCGTATCAGCGCTGACAAACTGGTAATGGCACTTCCCGCCTATGGCAACGATTATAAACTCACAGGCGACATTGCCGGTACGCAGATTTATGCCCCGAAGCCCGATAAAGCTGTTGGGGAACTTCCTGCTCCTACCTGGCTGTGCTATGAGAAGGTGAACATGTACCTTTACGACCACGAGGACGGATGCCGCCATCTGTTCTATGCGGCCGATGCCCGCAGCACCGAGTGCTTGCTTCAGCTGGCTGACGAGTTGCAGCTGCCTAAAGTCGGTTTCTGGCATTTCAGCAGCGTGTCGCCCGATACGTGGAAAGTGACGCGTGACTGGATGGAGAAATAACGGTAGAGTCGCTATTAAGTAGGGGTGTGCCAAAATGCAGATTTTGCTACACATCTATTAAGGTGCGTCAGATTACCCATTATGACGCACCATTATTTTTATCAATTAATCAAGTTGGATATGAAAAGAGCAATAGGGCTGTTCCTGCTTTTGTTGTCTGTTCAATTGGGACAAGCGCAGGAGGCAAATAACCATAGATGGAATTTTGATGATTTGGAAGGGTGGAGATACGGGCACCAAGATGACAACCCGGCCAACCAATGTGAAATTAAGGATGGCATATTGAAGATATTTACAAGAGCAGAATCAAGGGACAGGAAGAAAGTCCGCACGGTTGATAAGATATACACTTCTGGCAGATATACATGGAAGACGTATATACCCCGGATGGGGAAAGGTGACCAGGCAAGTGTGGGCTCCTGGATATATTGTGACGACCATCATGAGCTTGATTTTGAGGTAGGATACGGTACCTCCAAGGCAAGGAAAGAGGTCGGGGCGGAAGACGATGATATGCTGGCATATATGACGAGCCAGGATTTTCCGTTCACGTCGGTGCCTGTCAAAATTAAGCCGGGATGGCATCTGTTCGAGATAGATCTTAAGCTGGTCGATGGCAAATATTATGCTACATGGTTCATTGACCAGGAGAAGCGGCATGAAGTGCAGCTTCAGTTCGGCAATGAGATATCATTCCATATTTACTGTAGCGTCGAGAACCTTGTATTCTTGGGGGATCAGATTCCGCAGCAGGAGAATTATGGACTGTATGATTATGTGGAGTATAAGTATCATAAATAAGAGAGGCACAAACAGATGAAGAATGTATTTCTTTTCTTGGGCATTTTTTTATGTTTCTCTTTAGCAGCCCAAGAAAACAGGAGCTATAGCCGCCTGAATATGGCTTCTTCCCCGTTTGTCGTGGAAGATAATTACCTGTCGAAGCATGATATCGTGTATCTGTCGCCCACCCAGCTGGAGGCGGAAGGTTTTCCTATGGGGAATGGGGACATGGGAGGCATGATATGGAACCATGAGAATGGCATAGAGCTGCAAGTCAATAAGAACGACTTATGGACTTCGTTGATGCCTGAAGAGGAAAATGCTTCGGTTCTGAAACATGCGGCCCGTCTGAAGATTGATTTTGGCCTGCCTGTGTTCAGCTGGATTCACTTGAAAGATTTTGAGGGCAGGCTGTCGCTGAAGAATGGGGAAGCGGGCTATCGTGCCGATACTCCTTTCTCCAGAACTTGCATCAAGACGTGGCTGGCCCATGGCAAAAACGTATGGGTCATTGAGTGCGAAAACCTGCCCGGTGCTGGAGGAACAGAGGGAAACTCGGTTGCTACCATCACGCTTGAAAGGCTTGGTAGCCGTGCTTTTGCCAGGTGGTATTCGGGAGGATTCCCTAAAGATCCTGCGGTTGGCATAGGCGAGACCGAAGCTGGCAAAAGAGGCAACGACATGGTGATTGAGGAAAAAGGCAATGGCCTGCATTTTGCCGTGGCTTGTAGAATCGTGCAGGGAGACATGGCGCCGGCATTGCTGAATACCCATACGGTAGAGCAGAAAACCGATAAGGACTGCTTTACGGTTTTGCTGAGTGTGGCTACTGACCGTGAGAGTGCTAATCCGGTGGTGGAGCAAGCCGTGAAACTGTTGGACGAGGCAGAGAGCACAGGGCTGGAGCAGCTCAAGAAAGAGAAAGACGAGTGGTATAGTGCTTTCTGGTCGAATAGCTTCATGAAGCTGGGCGATGACTATCTTGAGAATATCTATTATCTGCGCCGCTACCTCATGGCTGCGGGTTCCCAGGGTGAGTTTCCTGTGACCTTCAATGGCGGATTGTGGCGTTGGAACAGGGACGTGATGAACTGGATTACCCCGCATCATTGGAATACCCAGCAGCAATATTGGGGATTGTGTGCGCAGAACGACTGCCAGTTGATGGTTCCGTATCTGGATACATATTTCAAGATGATTCCTGCTGCCCAGGCCTTGGCTAAAGAAAAAGGTGCGTCCAATGATGCCTTGCAGATAACCGAAGCGCATTGCTTTACCGGCGAGCAACTGAGCACGGATTGGGAAAGCATGAAGAACAACTTTACTCCGGCCTCGCAAATAGCATCCTTGTTCTGGGACTATTACGAGTTTACCGATGACGAGGATTTCTTGAGGGAGAAGGCTTATCCCTTTATGAAGAAGGCAGCCAACTTTTATTTGGACAAACTTCAGTGGGATGAGCGGAAGAAGGAGTATTACTTTCTCTCTTCCCTTTACGAGTCTGAAGCGATTGAATATGTGAAGAACTCCATGAGCGACCGCAATTGCATAGAGCAGCTTTTTGGTAATTGCATAAAGGCGGCCACGATATTGAAGGCCGATAAAGACTTGGTAAAGCGATGGAACTATGTGTTGAACCATCTTTGGAAACGGGGGTACGAACAATTGGAAGGGGCAGGGGAGGTGCTGTCTCCTGCGGAAGAATATTATTCGGAAGCACGCTATACACCCTGGATATGGGCGAATGGCGGTTTAGTGGCTTTCCCCGCGGGCTTGATAGGCATTGACGACAAAGACACGCGAATCGGCAAGGCGGTGATTAATCTGGCCAGATGGAAGAAAGATGCCAATGCTCACTATCCTATTCCGGAAGTTGCGGCACGCATGGGTCTGGGCGATGAGGCGTTGGAATATGTGATGAATGGTGTGAAGATTCATCAAATGTATCCTCAAGGCCTGATGCACAATGTAACGGGCTATCCCGACAATATATATGACCTGGCATCAAAGCACGACCTTCTGGGAGGGAAATATGTAATCCGTTCGCACGATTTCTTCCAATGCGGCATGGAGGCCATGAGCAATTATGCCACCACGATGAATGAAATGATGCTGCAAAGCAACGAGGGCAAGATCAGGGTCTTTCCGGCAGTTCCTTCTGCCTGGAATTCCACCAGGCTTGCTTTTACGCTGTTGGCACGTGGGGCATTTATTGTGTCGGCCGAAAGAAACGAACAGGCACGTGTAGGGCAGATAGGCATCAAAAGTCTGAAAGGAAACAGGTGTTTCTTGCAGAACCCCTGGGGCGATGAGGCCAAGATTGAGGTCATTCAGGTGGATAACGGTGCGAAGATGAAGTATAGGAAGAGCGATGACAATGTTATTTGCTTCTTGACTAAGCCCGGGAAAGAGTATATTGTCAGACTTGCAGATGATGTGCGGAAAGAGCGGACTATTTTCACGGGAAGCCCGAATAAGCAAGTCAAAAAATTAGGCAATCGCATGTTGGGGAAACTGAGCGGATGGAATGATTTCCATTAAATCATAAGCCCAATCTAATGCGAATCGGAAGTTTTACGGTATGAGTATAACTTATTGATTATCAGTTGTTGTTTCGGGCGGCCTCCGAACAGCTTGCGAACGCGCTTCGTGCAGCCTTGGAACAAACGCCCCGGTAGCGGGCAAAAAATCCCCTCCTGCGTTCGCGCGTGGGAGGGGTTGATTGGTTTATAAAAAAGCCCATTATGGTTGAGGGATTTTAGGCACGGAGGACGCAGATTATCACGGACTGAAAATAGAATCTGCGTCCTCCGTGTCATCTGTGTCTAAAGAATCCCCCTCAACCCCCACCGCTCACCCCTCAACTTTTAATTTTTCACTTTTAATTTTTCATTGATTTTCCTCCCATCCCCACTAAAAAAATCTTTTTTTGCTTGTTTTTCTCGTTTCGGAACTATATCTTTGTGATATCAAAATGATATTATGATTTTTGTGAAACTTATATCTAAAACTGAAATAGTATGGAAACGAAAGAAGTGAATTTTACAGGTTTCAAGATGAATGGGTTTCTGGCCCTTTTCCTCTTTTTGTTTGTGTGGGCAGGACTTACGGCATGGTGCTTTGTGACGGGCGGTCTGCTGTTCTATGTGCTGGGAGCAGTGCTGGCAGTGCTGTGGATTATCCTGAACTGCGGGTACATGATGCTGGAGCCGAACGAGGCGCGGGCAATGGTGTTCTTCGGAAAGTATAAGGGAACGTTTCGCGAAACGGGATTTTTCTGGGTCAATCCGTTCATGGAGGCAAAGAAACTGTCGATGCGTGCCCGGAACCTGGACGTGGAGCCTATCAAGGTGAATGATAAAATCGGTAATCCTATCCTGATCGGGTTGGTGCTGGTGTGGCGACTGAAGGATACGTACAAGGCGATGTTCGAGATTGACGCACAGACCATGGCAAGCGAAGGAGCAACGTCGGGCGACGGAAAGACGGTGAGCGCGGGCAGTACCGTGGCGAGCCGGATGAATGCATTCGAGAACTTCGTGAAGATACAGAGTGATGCAGCCTTGCGCCAGGTGGCCGGACAGTATGCTTACGATGACAATGAAAGTACAGGCGGTGAGATGACCCTCCGCTCGGGTGGCGAGGAAATCAACGAGCAGCTGGAACAGAAATTGAACGAGCGTCTGGACATGGCGGGTATCGAGGTGCTGGAGGCAAGGATCAACTACCTGGCTTATGCGCCCGAGATTGCGGCTGTGATGTTGCGTCGTCAGCAGGCATCGGCTATCATCAGTGCCCGTGAGAAGATTGTGGAAGGTGCCGTGTCGATGGTACACATGGCGCTGGACAAGCTGTCGAAGGACGAGATTGTGGAACTGGACGAGGAGAAGAAGGCAGCGATGGTGAGCAACCTGCTTGTGGTACTCTGTGCTGACGAGGCTGCTCAGCCGGTGGTGAATACGGGGACGTTGAATCATTAAAGACAAGCCTCACCCCCGGCCCCTCTCCCAAGGAGAGGGGCCGGGGGATGTTTTTAGTTGACAAGGGAACGAGGCTTCAGACCACAAGGCTTGCATACTCGTCAACTTGTCACCTTGTCAACTCGTTAACTTGTCAACTCGTCAACTTATTATATATAAATAGGATGAAAAAAATACTTTTGTTATGGCTGATGGTCTGCACTGCATGGGCAGGATATGCGCAGGACGGGGAACGGAACCGTGTGGAGCGCATCTATGAACACCTGATGGCCGGTCGGGGTGACAGCATTTATGCGGCGCTGAACGATGAAGGACGACGTCAGCTGTCGCCAGCCTTGTTTAATGACACCTGGAAGCAGCTGGAGGCACAGTTTGGAAAGCTGAAGTCGGCCGGGGCGTGGGGCGAGGATGAAGCGCAGGGCGTGAAGCTGTGGCATCGCGACCTGATGTTTGAACGCTATACGCTGCGCCTGTTGCTATCGTTCGATGCCGACGGACGGATGAACACCATCCGGGTGGTACCGGCTCCGGCACCGGTAGGTACGCCGGCGGTGGCATTCGACCAGACGGTGATGGAAGAGCGGGACGTAGTGGTGGAGACCGACGGTTACCGACTGCCGGGTACGCTGACCCTGCCACGGGTGGAAGCGGGCAGGAAGGTGCCCTGTGTGGTGCTGGTGCACGGGTCGGGACCGAACGACCGTGACGAGACCATCGGACCCAACAAACCTTTCCGCGACCTGGCGTGGCTGCTGGCACGGCGGGGCATCGGCGTGATCCGTTACGACAAGCGTACGAAGGTGTACGGTGTCGATGTAGTGCCGAAAGGGAAAAAACTGGATATGGACGTGGAAACCTGTGACGATGCGGTGGCGGCAGTGAAACTGGCGGCAGCATTGCCCGAGGTGGCAACGGACAGCATCTTTGTGCTGGGGCACAGCCAGGGAGGCATGATGGCACCGCGTATTGCCCGGCGGGCAGAGCCGGTGGCGGGTATCGTCATTGTGGCCGGACTGGCACGACGCTTCGAGGATGCGTTGTTGGAGCAGTCGGAGTATATCGCTGCCCTGTCGGGGACGGTGAACGAAGCGACGCGTGCGCAGCTGGACGAGCTGAAGCGGCAGGTGGAGAACGTGAAGCGGCTGGGGACGGATGCCTTTAGTGACAGTATTCCGTTGCCGTTGGGTCTTCCGAAAGAATACTGGGAATTCTTGCGGACGTACGACGCTGTGAAGGAAGTATCGGCCCTGACCTGTCCCGTACTGGTGCTTCAGGGCGAGCGTGACTATCAGGTGACGATGCAGGACTACGGCTTGTGGCTGATGGGGCTGATATCGAACCGGCAGGCCCAGCTGAAGTCGTATCCCGAACTGAACCATGTGCTGCAGGAAGGGAAAGGAAAGTCGACCCCGTTTGAGTATAACGAGGCACGTCCGGTATCGGCTTACGTGGCAGATGACATTGCCGGATTTATCTGGGGAAAGGATGTAAGATAGAATGAACGGTTGGATGAAATAGAAATGGCAAGCAAGAAAGAAAATACAACCAAGAGCTTTGTGTTGCGTGTAGACGCTGCCACGATGGATGCCATCGAGAAGTGGGCGGCAGACGAATTTCGCAGTACCAACGGCCAGCTGCAGTGGATCATCAACGAGGCGCTGCGGAAGAGTGGGCGGCTGAAGAAGAGCAACAGGAAACCAAAAGAAGAAAAGGAGGAAACAAACGATGATTAACTTGGGACATTATTCGGGAAACGGGCACGACCTGCGTTACAGGCGGGCGAAAGTAGACTATATCCTGACGGGTATTGCGCTGATTCCGGTGCTGGTGGAGTGGGGTATCATTGCGTATCGGGCCGGTGCGGCAGGCATGAGCTTCGGTGCGGCGGGAGCCGTTGAGGGCATTGTGGCACTGCTGGTATTTCTGGTACTGGGGAGCAGTATGTTTCTGCCGGTCCGGGTATTCAACTTTCCTTTCCGCATCACAGAGGCGAACCTTGCCCGACAGTATGTGCTGGCCATCCGGTTGTGTCAGGTGCTGAACATTGTGGCGGGCTGCATGAATCTGGGCGGAGTGCTTGGAAAAACGGTTCCGTGGGCTGCGTATCTGTATGCCGGCGGTTTTGCACTGATGGTGGTGGCGGTAGTCTGCTATATGTTACTGGCTTTCAGGATGCGATGAAGAAATCTGTTTTAAGAATACTTTGCAGGAACTAAAGAAGAATAGCATGAAAAAATTACTTTATGGATTCTGTGCCTTGTTGCTGTTGGTTTGCAGCAGTTGTCGGGTGAAGGAACAGTGGGTTTTGACCTGGGAAGAGAATTTCAATGACCGGAAACTGGATACGGCGGTCTGGTCTGTAATTCCCCGTGGAGGAGCGTGGTCGTCGTATATGGCTCCGTATGAGGAACTGTATCAGTGGACAGACAGTACCATTCAGCTGATGGCTGTCCGGAATACGCTTCATCCGTCTGATACCGCTACATATCTGACGGGAGGAATATGGAGCCGTTATAAGAAAGAATTCAAGTTTGGCCGTATTGAGGTGAGGGCGAAGGTAAAATGTGCGCAGGGATTCTGGCCGGCTATATGGATGTGTCCGGATCCGATTCCTTATCCGTACGGAGGCGAAATAGACATTATGGAACATTTGAATTTTGATGATTTTGTCTATCAGACCTCGCATTCACATTATACCATTAATCTGAAGCGGAATGATCCTCCCAAATATGCTACGGCACCTATTGATAAAGACGGCTTTAATGTATTTGCGGTAGAGATGTATCCCGACAGTCTGGTTTACTTTACTAACGGGAAACGTTCCATCTGTTATCCGAAGGTGAACGGAGGAAAGCACGGACAATTTCCTTTTGCATACGACCCGTTTCACCTGCGATTGGATTCGCAGTTGGGTGGAAACTGGGTAGGACCGGTTGACTCGTTGCAATTGCCTGTCTATATGGAAGTAGATTGGGTGAAGTATTATGAAAAACGTTGAAGCTGTTTGTGTATATACCTATATTTGGTGAAAGAAGGACGCAATTATACTTAATTCATGCGATTGCACCATCTGTGCCGATGTGCTATCTTTGCAGTATCAGATTTGAATGAATTAGTTAGTCATAATTACGTAACCACTTTTATGAAGATAAAAGGATTCCCGCCTTCCGATGTGACATCGCAGGGCGGGAATTTTATTACCTACTTCTACTTATTTCTCTTCGTACAATACCCGTTTCTGGGTATTGTCCCCCTCTGGGGCTCCCCGTACCTTTGCGTCAACAAAAAATTATAAAAAATAAGAGAAATGAAACAAAAGGTATGGGGCGTGTCGCTCGGCCTGATGCTCTGTGCGGGAGCACTTTATGCCGGGAATGAGACAAAGCCTGCACAGAAGGCCGGAGAAGAGGCCAAATTGAAAAGCATAGAAGCGGTGGAGAACAACCGCACAGTAGAGAATGAGCCGAAGAAAAGCCGTTTAACACTGGGTGGATACGGAGAGGCGGTCTACTCGCGCAACTTCTACAGTGACCATTATTTGAGGTATACGAGTCCGGAAGCGTATAAAGACGCGAAGAGTCACGGACGTTTTGACTTGCCGCACGTCGTCATCATGCTGGGGTACGACTTCGGCAAGGGCTGGACGATGGGCAGCGAGATTGAGTTTGAGCACGGCGGTACGGAAAGTGCCATCGAGATAGAGGAAAGCGAAGGAGGCGAATACGAAAGCGAGATAGAGCGCGGCGGCGAAGTGGCGCTGGAACAGTTCTGGATTCAGAAGTCGTTCTGTCCGGCATTCAACATCAAGCTGGGACACATCATTGTGCCGGTGGGCGCAACCAATGCCCATCACCTCCCCACGGAGTTTTTCGGGGTGTACCGTCCCGAAGGAGAGAATACCATTCTGCCCTGTACGTGGCACGAGACGGGCATCAGCCTGTGGGGAAAGGCCGGTGACTGGCGTTACGAAGCCATGCTGTTGCCGGGACTGGACTCGGACCGTTTCGGACGTCAGGGATGGATACACGACGCTGCCGGAAGTCCGTACGAATTCAAGATAGCCAATGCGATGGCGGGAGCTTTCCGGGTGGATAACTATTCGGTGAAGGGACTGCGCCTGTCGGTCAGCGGATACGTGGGCAATTCGTTCAGTAACAGCCTGATGCGAAGCACGTCGGCCAAGTATGAGGGCGTGAAGGGAACGGTGACGATCGGTGCCTTCGACTTCGACTACCACGGACATAACTGGATTGTGCGCGGCTATGCGGACTACGGTCATCTGTCGGACTCGGATATCATTACTACCTGGAACAAGAATCAGCAGAAAAGTTCTCCGTCGAAGAAGCAGGACGTGGCATCGGATGCCATTGCCGTTGGCATAGAAGCGGGGTATGACCTGTTTTCGCAAATCGCCAAACTGCGGGAAAAGGAACAGAAACTCTACGTGTTTGCCCGATATGACTATTACGACTCCATGTACAAGGTAGAAACCGGTGTGTATCAGTACGACTGGTGCGGACGTACGCGCCTGGCGGCGGGTGTCAACTATTATCCCATCAAGGACATTGTGATCAAAGGAGAATATTCCATCGGCTTGCTGAAAAGCAAGTACAACAACGAGCCTTCCATTTCGCTGGGAGTGGCGTATGCGGGGTTGTTTGGCAGATAAGAGGGGGGAAGAGGGTATCTTTAACTGCTCTGACTCCTTGAAAGAGAATACCTCCATTTATACACGAAAATAGAATGAATAACCAATAATAAATAAACTGATATGGAATTGAAGAAATTTTGGAAAGGAACTGCCTGCCTGATGATGGCAGCAGCATTGGGACTGAGTAACGCTGCCTGCAGCGACGACGACAACACGGGCGATCCGGGAGAACTGACTGGCCAGGAACAAGCCTTGCAGCTGGTAGCCAAGGACTACATCGAGAAGACGGTAGTGCCGACGTATCGTGGTATGGCCGATGCTACGATGGAACTGTATGAAAAATGCCTGGCACTGCGCAATGCCGGTGCAGGCAATCTGACCAGAGCCATGGTGCAGGAAGCCTGTGACTCGTGGGAGAAAGCACGCCGCTACTGGGAGTTGAGCGAGGCATGGCTTTATGGGCCTGCTGCCGACTATAACATCGACCCGCATATTGATACCTGGCCGTTGGACCGTACCGCCATGGAGAACATGCTGAGCAACGAGCAGCAGATGGCAAACATGGACGAGGACGGTGTGTTTATCTCGACGCTGGGCGAGAGTCTGCTGGGATTTCATGCCGTGGAATACATGCTGTACGGGGTAGGTACCGACGGTATCGGTACGGGAGAACCACGTGACGTGAGCCTGTATACCAAACAGGAACTGATTTACCTGACTGCCGTGGCTGCCGACCTGCGCAACCAGTGCATCCGTCTGGAAGTATCGTGGGCAGACGGAGTGGCCGACATTGATCAGGAGAAGCGCGACCTGCTGGCCGAACTCGAACTGGAGCCTACCCGTAAGTACGGATATGAGATGATCAACTCGGGACAGCTGGGATCGACGTGGGTGAGCTACGCCAACGCCATTCAGGAACTGCTGGTGGGAGCACAGGACATTGCCGACGAAGTGGGTGGCCTGAAGATAGGCAATCCGACCGGACACGGCGAGGAGGATGATCCCGACTACATAGAATCGCCTTACAGCCTGAATTCGATTGAAGACTTTACCGACAACATCAAGAGCATACAGAATGCGTACGAAGGTTATCAGGTAGGCAAGAACGGAAATGTGACCGACGGTTACATTCAGCCGGTGGACCATTCGCTGAGCGCTTACGTAGCTACTATCAGTCCGGAGGCTGATACCCGCCTGAAGAACGCCATTCAGGCTGCCATCGATGCTATCGGAAAGATGCAGGAACCTTTTGCCAAGACGGCACGCGACCCGCAGTACGATGCCATTAACCAGGCCGCCATTGCTGCCTGCAACGAGGTGTCGGACGCATTGAGCGCGGTGATGAACGCAGTGGCACAGAATTGAGCAGGCAGGAGAATCGTAACAACGGAGTTAAATGTCAATATCTGAGGAAAAAATGAAATGTAACTATTTTTACCTGATGGCTGCGCTGGGCTTGTGCCTGACCGCCTGCCAGGACGACGGACCGGCTGTCCCGTCGACGGACGGAGGAGCCACGGAACTGCCCGAATGGTATTATACAGGGGGAGAACTGGGAACTTCGTTCCTGCAGACCACAACAGCATTTGAGCAGCCTACGGCTGTTGTGGAAGAAAACTTCTTTGAGGAATTCAAACGGGGAGAACAGCTGTTTGAAAAGTCGTTCAACTCGAACAACGAAGGGGTACGTCACGGGTTGGGGCCGCTCTATATCCGTACTTCCTGCATGCACTGCCATCCCGGCTACGGTCATGGCAAGAGTCAGAACAACGGTACGTTCAACACCAGCGAGATAGGAAACGGCTATCTGCTTGTTGTCTACAATCCGGCGACCAATGCCTATGTGCCCTGGCTGGCCGGTATGCCGCAGACGAAGGCAGTGGCTCCCTTCAAGGCACCGGTTGACGAGTCGCAGATCCGCATCACGTGGCACGAATACACCGATGCTTTCGGTAATCAGTTTCCCGACGGGGAGACTTACCGTTTGCGCTATCCGGAAGTGACGATTCCGAAAAGTGCGATCTATGTGGCCAACCGGGGATATGACGTGGGTGAGTACGAAGTGCGTCTGGAATCGACCATCGGTATATACGGAACCGGTCTGCTGGATGCCATCAGCGATGCTGACTTGAAAGCCGAGTATGCCAGGCAAGAACAGGACGGCTTTCTGCCCAACGGTCTGAACCCGAACATTTTTGCCAACGGTGAGTGGACGGGACAGTATGCCAACACGGCTCAGGGAGGTGACGGTACGAAGTACCCTTACCGCTATACGTATGCCTTGAGCCGCGGGCCCCTGCAGGATGCTGCCGGAGCCAATGCCTTCTGGAACATTACGAACGTGACCCGCAGTGACCGGCGTTTCCATTACCTGGATGCGGCAGGTACGTATGCCACGTATGCTTCGCAGGATCCGGATATTCAGGCCGGATTTCCGGCATACATTGCCAAGGTATCTACTGCCGAGGAGCATCCCGAATGGTTTACGGACAACGTAGCCGATAACATCTATAATTATCTGACATCGAAGAACCTGCCAGTAGAAATCAGCGATCAGGACTACATCGACCTGATGGTGTGGCACCGTGGTCTGGCCGTGCCTGCCGCACGCAATGTAGACGACGAAGCTGTGGTGCGCGGCAAGGAACTCTTTTCGGAAATAGGCTGTGCCTACTGCCACAAGCCCAGCTGGACGACGGGCGAGGACGAGATACGCGACCCGGCACGTTTCTTTACGGGTGAACGGGCCAACCTGTTGCCACGCTATCCCAATCAGAAGATATGGCCTTATACGGACATGGTACAACACAAGCTGCACATGGTGAACGACATCCGTACGGGATGGTGCCGTACTACACCGTTGTGGGGACGTGGCCTGCACCAGCGTTGTACCGGTGCCGAGTATGCCGACCGCCTGCACGACTGCCGGGCACGTACGACGCTGGAGGCCATCATGTGGCACGGTACGAGCGAGCAGAGTGATGCCTACTATAGCGTAAAGAAATTCCGCGAGCTCTCGAAGGAGGATCGCGACGCGATCGTGAAGTTCATTGACTCCATCTGACGGGTTCTCTTTCTTTTTAGTTATGGCAAAGAAACATTTACGAAATCTTTCTTTCGGTCTGCTGGGGATGTTGCTGGTGGTGCTGATGGCAGCCACGTGTGTGGAGAAAGTGTGGGGCACTGGTTGGGTGGTCCGGTATGTATACGGAGCCTCGTGGTTTGCTGTCTGTTGGGCCGTGACGGCTGTCGCAGCCATCCTTTATCTGATAGGTCGCCGGGTGCAGAAGCACCGGGCGACTTTTTGTCTGCACCTGTCGTTTGCGGTGATTCTGCTGGGAGCATTGGTTACCCATGTGTGGGGTGTGCAAGGTAGGGTACACCTGCGGAAGGGCGGAACGGAAAGTTCTTTTATCGCTTCGGACGGTAGGGTGGTGTCCTTGCCTTTTGCACTGGTGCTGAATGACTTCCGGGTGGAGTATTATCCGGGTACATCGGCACCGAGCGACTTTGTAAGCCGTTTTGCACTGGTGGCGAACGGGGAGCGGCAGGAGGCAGTGGTGAGCATGAACCGTATTTTCCGTTACGGGCCTTACCGGTTCTACCAGTCGGCTTACGATGCCGACGGGCAGGGCGCTACGCTGTCGGTGGCATGCGATCCGTGGGGCATCGGCATCACGTATGCGGGCTACCTCGCTCTGCTGTTTTCGGGGCTGATGTTCTTTTTCAGTCCGCACAGTACGTTCAGGCAACTGCTTCGCAGTGCCCGGGGAATGCGGGGAGCAGGGCTGGCGGCAGTACTGTTGCTGTCGGTTCCGTCCGTCCGGGCACAGGAGGGGCTGCCACGGGTACTGCCTCGGGAGACAGCGGCTGTTATGGGCGAAATGTACGTGTACTATCGTGACCGCATCTGCCCTTTGCAGACGCTGGCCAGGGACTTTACGGTGAAGCTGTACGGCAAGCCGGAATACAAGGGACTTTCGGCCGAGCAGGTGCTGACTGGCTGGTTCTTCTACTATGACGACTGGAAGACGGAGCCGTGCATCCGTGTGAAGAGCCGGGAAGTGCGCCGTCTGCTGGGAATTGACGGAAGCTATGCCAGCCTGCAGGACTTTGTGGGGCCGGAAGGCTATAAGCTCGACGCCGACCGGCTGGCCGGAGCTGCGATGAAAGATACACGCGGCGCAGGCGAGGCAAACGAAAAGTTCAGTCTGGTGAGTGCGGCAGCTGCCGGAAGTCTGTGGAAACTGTTTCCGTATCGGGTTATTAGTGACACACTGCATGGTGGTCGCTACCGGTTGGAGTGGCTGTCGCTGGCTGACCGTCTGCCAAAGGACCTGTCGTATGAGAAAGGAGCCTTTGTGCAGGGAGTGATGAACTACGTGGCCGAGCAGGTGGCACGGAAAGACTATGCCGAAGTGGAGCGGCTGGTGGAGAAGATACGCACCTATCAGCGGCGTGAGGCAGCCGGAATGCTGCCTTCGGACTTGCGCTTTCGTGCCGAACGGCTCTACAACCGGCTGAACAACAGTCTGCCGCTGGCAGTGACGTTGGTGCTGTTGGGACTGGGAACGTTTGTTTACTATGTGCGTTGCCTGATACGTTGCAGACAGGCAGGAAAGACCGTTGGTCGCGGACTGACAGGAGTGATGGGAGCCGTTGTATTGTGGCTGTTGGTACTGATGGTGCTGCGCGGAGTGGTGAGCGGGCATCTGCCGATGTCGAACGGGCACGAGACGATGCACCTGCTGGCCGTATGTGCAGCTGTACTGACACTGTGCTTTCGGAGACGTTTTCCGCTGGCTTTGCCTTTCGGTTTTCTGGTGTGCGGGCTGGCGCTGATGGTGTCGATGCTGGGCGAGCGCAATCCACAGATCACTCCGCTGATGCCGGTACTTGCTTCGCCGTTGCTCAGTATTCATGTGGCGGTCATCATGATAGCCTATGCGTTGCTGGCTTTTGTGATGCTGAACGGTGTGGCAGCCCTTTTGCTGGGGGTGATGCGGAAAGACTGTGGAGACGAAATGGAACAGTTGCAGACGGTGAGCCGCCTGATGCTCTATCCGGCAGTGTTCCTACTGGCGGCAGGTATCTTTGTGGGAGCGGTGTGGGCCAATGTGTCGTGGGGACGCTATTGGGGATGGGATCCCAAGGAAGTGTGGGCACTGGTGACGATGCTGGTCTATGCCCTGGCTTTACATCCGGCTTCGTTGCCCTGGTTCCGTCGTCCGGTGTTCTTCCATGCGTTTTGTGTGGCAGCTTTCCTATGTGTGCTGGCCACGTATTTCGGAGTCAATTTCCTGTTGGGAGGAATGCACAGTTATGCCTGAAAGAAGAATATCCAAGCTTTATTACTTATATTTGATGAAAGGGAGACGGCATTATACCTAATTCATGCGATTGCACCATCTGTGCCGATGCGCTATCTTTGCAGTATCAGATTTGAATGAATTAGTTAGTCATAATTACGTAACCACTTTTATGAAGATAAAAGGATTCCCGCCTTCCGATGTGATATCGCAGGGCGGGAATTTTGCTTGTGGGGCCTCACCCCCGGCCCCTCTCCAAGAGAGAGGGGGGAGAAGGGGAAATGGAAGTTTAGGGTTGATGAATAATTAATAATGGAAAATGAATAATGGTTGGGAGGTTAGGTTTGAGGCACGGATGACACGGAAAAACATGGATTTTTAATCTGGACAATCTGTGTGTTCTGTGATGAACAGAATCATGGTGTATACGTGCATAGAGACGCAAAATTTTGCGTCTCTACTGTAGCGGATTAGCTTTGTTTAAAATCTTATTTATTCGAACCCCAAGGAATAATCCTCATTTTTCATTCTTAATTTTTAATTTTTAATTTTTAATTGAATGGTCCTACAGTTTCTCCTTGATGTCGCTCAGCTCGACCAGTTTGTTGACGATGGCATAGATGGTGAGGCCGGCGGGAGAGTGGATCTGCAGCTTGCGGGCAATGTTGCGGCGGTGGGTGATGACGGTGTGGATGGAGAGAAAGAGCTTCTCGGCAATGGCTTTGTTGGTCATTCCCTTTACGACGCAGGTGACGATCTCCTTCTCGCGCTGGCTCAGGGTGTCTGATTCGTTGTCCTTTTCCTCTTCTTCCTCTTCGTCGTTGCGGAGCAGGCTGTTCAGTTTGGCGGTGATGATGTCGAGGTCGTCGCAGATGGAGAAGCGTTCGTCGTATTCCTTCAGCACGTTGTTGTTGGTCACTGACGAAATGAGGGCGATGTATTTGACACCCGCCAGCCGGGGATGTTCGGCCTTGAAGGCAGGCAGGTTGAACCACCCGTCGAGGGCAGGATTGATAATAATGATGTCGGGTTGGTGCAGGTTGGCATAGTGGCCCAGGCCCTCGGCAGAGTTGACCTCTACAGGGTGGATGTCGAGGTTGGGGATGCGGCGAAGTACGGCCGACACACCGCTGCGGATAATGACAGAGCTTTCGGCTACCACTATTTTCAACGACAGGTTATTGCTGCTCATCTTTCAGTCTCCTTTCCATTTGCGCCACGGCGGGTACAAACATATAGTCTTCTACCTGACAGTGTGAAGCAAGGTCCTGTTCGCAGTTGAAGATGTCGAACAGAACGGCGTTCAGCAGGTTGTTGTTATCTTTTTCGGGATAGTATTTGATGATAATATTCTTCAGTTCGGTCAGTTTGCTGTCTATCTGGTTGTGATGGCTGGCGAAGGTAGCAATGTCGTACGTGGCGGACAGATGGCCTTTCAGCAGTTCGTCGACGTAGGTGAAAACGGCCTGATTCTCGTACTCCATGTGGCGGCGTACTTCCTTGGCATACTCGTCGAAAAACTTCAGGATGAGGAAAGATACGTCTTCCGTACCCGAGCAGTCGATGGCTTCGATGAGCTTGCGGCGGATGGCGGGCAGGTTGAAGTCGAGGAAGTAGGTGTGTGCCCGCTTCAGGTAGTCCATCAGGGCAGTGAGCGAGAAATCTTCTTCCTCGTTGCTATAGGTGTAGGGTTCGTGGCTGATGAAGTTGGCCACGGCCAGAAAGGTGCGGTAGTCCACTCCCTGTGTCTGGCAGACATCTTTTACCGTCTTGTCGCCGAAGCCCAGTGACAGGCCGAAGCGGCTCATCACCATCAGTAGGGAGTAATTGTCGCAGATGAGGTCGCTCATCTTGTCCGTAGCACGGTATTTATGCGGTTCGTTCATAGGCGTAAATGCTTGTTTTAGTGTAATAACTGCCTTGTGGCGGTCATTGTTTTCTTCCGGGCGCAAATTAACGATTTTTGGGCAGATGGTGCAATCCCTATTTGTAGGTATTTTGAAAATGAATAATCCGCGTATAAAAAATCTCCAACCCCTCAACCATTCATCATTTTTCATTCATTCTCTTCCCGGCTTTTCAGGCAAACTAAAAGTTTTAGTTCTTATTAACTATGAAAATTAGTTTATGAACTAAATTATTTCGTTATTTGCGGGTGGAAGAGCTACGAGTTATGAGCTACGAGCTACGAGCTACAAGCTACGAGCTACGAGCTACAAGTAAGTGGCGGGTTGCAAATTCGTGATTCGTAATTCGTAACTCGTAGCTCGTAGCACATAACTCGTAGCTTGTAGCTCGTAGCTCATAACTCATATCGTAGCTCATAACTCGTAGCTTGTAGCTCGTAGCTCATAACTCATATCGTAGCTTGTAGCACATAACTCGTAGCTCGTAGCACATAACTCGTAGCTCGTAGCTCGTAACTATAAAATAGATATGAAAACACTGACTGCAAAAGAAGAAGAAATCATGGGATTTTTCTGGGAGAAAGGTCCGTTGTTTGTGAAAGAAATGCTGGCTTTCTACGACGATCCGAAGCCACACTTCAATACCTTGTCTACCATTGTGCGTGGGCTGGAGGAGAAAGGCTATCTGGCGCACAAGGCTTTTGGCAACACCTATCAGTATTATGCCACGGTGACTCGCGACGACTTCAGCCGCCGTACGTTGCGGAGCGTTATCAGCAAGTACTTCAACAATTCGTATCTGGGTGCCGTATCGTCGCTGGTGAAGGAGGAAGACATTTCGCTGAAAGAGCTGAAGGAACTGATACAGAAGGTAGAGGAGGGACAGTTATGAAGAAGCGGTTGCTGCTGACGGTGTGGCTGCTGTGTGGCCTGACCATGCTCTCGTGGGGGCAGACGGACGGGAAAAAGGAAGCGAAATTGCTGGTGGACGGCTGTTTCTTTACGGAGTCGCCCTCGGAGCTGCAGGGAGCTGCCTATCAGATGTCTATCCTGAAGAACGATGAAGGGCGGATGATGATGCTGGTGACGGGCGTCAAGCTGAGCGAAGAATCGAAGAAATATGCCATCCCCCTGTCCGAAGTGAAAGATGCCGACTATTGGTTAGAGAAGGCGAAGGAGAATAAAAAGTTCCTGTCTATCATCGACCACGCCCCCAAGTCGGCTCTGAAGGAGGGCGAGCGCATCAAGCCTTTCAGTGTGCAAGCCACGGACGGTAGTCGCTGGACCGACAGCAACACGCAAGGGCGTCCGCTGGTGTTGAACTTCTGGTACACCGGTTGCGGTCCCTGCATTCGCGAGATGCCCGAGCTGAACGGGTGGATGGACGTCTGTCCCGACGTGAACTACCTGGCCGTCACCTGGAATACGCCCGAACAGATTGAGAAGATCATAGAGCGTCGTGGTTTCCGCTTCCATCAGGTGGCAGGCGACTCGGTGCTGTGGAAGATGTTCGGCGTGCAGCAGACACCTACCACGGTGGTGCTGGACAAGCAAGGCGTGGTGCGCAAGTTGGTGACAGGCACCAGTCAGCAGAAGCGCGATGAGCTGCTGGAGGCCATCCGGCAGGTGTCGGACGAGAAGCAAAGATAAGTTGGATCATTTAATATAGAATCCGTATGAAAAAGATATTATTGGTAATGTTGTCCGTGCTGTGCTGGCTGAGTGGGTACGCACAACTGAAGGTGGTGGAGAAGCCCTACTTCCTGGGCGGGGAGACAAGGCTGGAAGTGAGCCGTGTATCTCTCTATGATGACCGTACGGTGGTCGACGTAGACTATTATGCCGGAGCCATGGGTGATGCAATCAGGTTGTCCCCTTCGGCTACCTTGTCGGCCGGAGGCAAACAATATGCCTTGAAGAAGGCTGAAGGCATTTCGACCACGGAGGATCTGGAGGTAGCCGTTAACGGGAAAGTCAGCATGCAGTGGACATTTGAGCCCCTTCCGGTCGATGTAGCCACATGCGATTTTCAGGAAAATGTGGACCGGGGTTGGACGCTGAATCAGATACATTTGGACGGCAAAAAGCCCGAAATAGACGTGCCCGAACGTTTGGTCCATCATCGGCCCGACTACGACCGCCCTCTGCCGACGGCCGAGCCTGTCTTCGGAAAGTTCCGCATCACGGTTCGTTTCCTGGGCAAGGTGTCGCCGGGCAGTATCCATTATGATTTGAGCGAATGGGGGGCACAGTCGTTCCTGCCCGTTTCAGTCGAAGAGAAGGACGGCGTTTGTGTGATAGACGACTACCTGACCCATCCGGGGTTGAAGTCGTTCTACGTGGGCAGGCAGAAGTTCTCGGTCTTTGTGGTACCGGGTAGCGAGGTGACGATGACTGTCAACTACCATGCTATGCAGATGGCTACTACGCATCTCTTTGGCGAAGAATACAAGGACGTGCAGAAAGTATGGTTCGAGGGCGATTACGACGGGCTGAATACTGCCTTGAACAAGGGCCCTTACAGTCTGGATGCGACTGACGAACTGGACGACATCGGTACCATGTCGGTGGACGAGCTGAAAGAGAAGGTATTGGCTTATTATGACCGGGTGAATCAGTGGCTGGAGAACGATGCTTCGCTCAGTGCCCCTGTGAAGAGGCTGCTGCACTTGGAATTGCAGGCTCTTACATTTAGCAATGTTTCCTCTGCCAAGTACACCATAGGTTTTGCTCTGCGGGCCAAAGGACAGAAGCGGGGCAGCCTGACCGAGGGTCCCGGCTTCCGCGATGAAATCATGGCACTTGATTCCCTCCGCTCACCGGCCATGATGATGACTACGCGCTATCCGAGCATTGTGTCGGCCTTGAGTAAGGCTCACGACCTTGCCGCAGACCATTCCTGGTGCAAGGATTTGGAAAGCACGGTCTTGAACGAGATGGCGCGCCGCTACTTAGGACGTATGGCTCCGTTGCCCGATACGTTGCTGGCCAAAGTGGACAGCCTGCAGACGCCTGCCATCCGCGAATATGTCCTGACCAAACACCACGAATACGCAGAGGCTCTGAAAAAGTCTGCCCATGGAGGAGACGGTTACACCATTGCTACGCTGGACGCTTCCGTCAGGGGCGACAGCCTGCTGCCGGCCATTGCTGCCCAACATAAGGGACGGGTGGTGTTGATAGACTTCTGGGCCACGTGGTGCGCTCCTTGTCGTCAGGCCATGAAGAGCATGAAGCCGATGAAGGAGGAACTGAAGGACAAGGATGTGGACTTTGTGTTCGTGACCGACGAAACCTCTCCGCAGGTGTTATGGAAGAAGATGATTACCGACATTCACGGCGAGCATTATTACCTGACCAACGCACAGAACGCCGACCTGTTGAAGAAATACCAGTTCACAGGTATTCCTGCCTACCTGATATTGGACAGGGAAGGCCGGGTGGTGTACCAGCATGTGGGCTTCCCCGGTACGGAGGTCATGAAGCAGGAATTGGAGAAGGCATTGTTAACTCATTAACTCGTCAACTAAAACATAATTTATATGGGAATCTTTTTAGTCTACATACTTAAGTCTGCTGCCTGTCTGGCGGTATTCTACCTGTTCTATAAGTTGCTGATGAGTCGCGACACGTTTCATCGGTTCAACCGCTTTGCCTTGTTGGGGCTGCTGGTGCTGTCGTCCGTGCTTCCGCTGGTGGAGGTCAGTGTGAACGAACCGGTGGGAGTGCAGGAAACGATGCTTACGCTGGAACAGCTGCTTCTGCTGGCCGATGTGGAGGAAGGGCAGGAGACAGTCGTGGCACAGCCAGCTACGGCACTGTGGGTACGTGTGGCATTGCTGGTCTATCTGACAGGGATTGTCTTCTTTGCCGTACGCAATTTGTGGTCGCTTGGCAGGCTGGGCGCGTTGTTGCGTCGGGGCCGGTTGGAGCGGGTATCGGATTATCTGCCGGGTCGTGCGGAGCATGTAAGGCTGGTGGTGCACGACCGCGACATCGCCCCTTTCAGCTGGATGCGCTACATCGTCCTGTCGCGTAAGGATCTGGAGGAGAACGGCCGCGAGATATTGATTCACGAGTTGGCGCACATCCGCAACCGACATTCGTGGGACCTGCTGCTGGCCGACCTCTGCATTTTTGTGCAGTGGTTCAATCCCGCCGCATGGCTGTTGAAGCAGGAGTTGCAGACCCTTCACGAGTACGAGGCCGATGAAACCGTGCTGCGCGAGGGGGTGGATGCCAGGAAATATCAGATGTTATTAATAAAAAAAGCTGTCGGCACAAGGCTCTACTCTATGGCCAACAGCTTTAATCACAGTTCACTTAAAAAACGTATCACTATGATGTTAAAAGAAAAGTCCAATCCGTGGGCGCGGGTGAAGTACCTCTACGTACTCCCGCTGGCGGCACTGGCTGTAACGGCCTTTGCCCGTCCCGAAGTGTCGGCTGTGACCGACGAAATTTCAAGCGCCAAAGTTAATGATTTGGCCGAAATGGTGAAAACAAATCTGCCGGAAAGTGTGGTCGAAGCAGTGAAAGACACGCTGCCGCCGGGCGTAACCCATGTGCCTCAGGAAGTGAAAGACGACCTGAAAGGCACGCCCGTCTTCGAAGTGGTGGAGCAGATGCCTGAATATCCTGATGGTGGCATGGCCGGGCTGATGGAGTATTTCAAGAAGAATATGCGTTATCCTGAAGCGGCCAAGGAGGCCGGTATGCAGGGACGCGTAACGGTTCAGTTTGTAGTGAATAAAGACGGAAGCATCAGCGGTGCGAAAGTGTTGCGTAGTGTGGAGCCCGATTTTGATGCCGAAGCCATCCGTCTGGTGAACGCTATGCCCAAGTGGAAGCCGGGAATGCAGGGCGGAAAGCCGATGCCGGTGAAGTTTACCGTACCTGTCAAGTTCATGCTGGATGAGGGCAATGAGAAAGTCCGCCAAAAGAACCTGGCCATTATCATGGAAGGGACAAGCACTGCCGACTATGCGGACATGTTGATACTGGTGGACGGACGGGAGGTGACCCCTGAAATACTTCAGGCTCTCAACCCCAGCCGCATCCAGTCCTTCAGCATACTGAAAGACCCGTCCGAAATTTTAGCGAACTACACGACGGACAAGAGCAAGAAAGCCGTGATGCTGGTCACACTGAAGAAGGAGGAGCCGAAACCTTTGGCTGGTACGGTGGCTACCATCCGCGTGTCGGACAATGCTCAGAAGGCGTTGGTGGTGATTGACGATAAAGTGTCGGATGAAGCTACCCTCAAGAGTTTGTCGCCCGACCAGATTGAGTCGGTTACCGTATTGAAGTCTCAGGCAGCTGTCTCTCTTTATGGCGAGGCGGGAAAGAAAGGTGTTCTTTACGTCCGTACCAAAGCTGCCACGGCCGGTGTGCAGGATGGCGAGGTGAAGGTCAGCGGGCTGGTAGTAGACCCGCAGGGCGAGCCCGTCATCGGCGCTTCGATTCTGATTGCAGGTACGAACAAAGGTGCCGTGACCGATGTGGACGGTAAGTTCTCGTTGCCTGCTCCCAGCGGCGCCATACTCAAGGTGGCCTTTATCGGCATGAAGGAGGCCAGTGTGAAGGTATCTCCGATGATGGTAGTAACGTTGGAAAAAGAATAAGATACTGGAGATGTGGAAAGGCTATCGGAAGGGAATCTTGAAAAAGAAGTTGGAGAAACGGATATCTGCGTTGTCAAAATGACACTTTGATTCCCCAACCCCGCGAGAATCGCGTATTTCGGACGCGAGGCGGACTCAGTGAAAAAAAACGGAGCGGAGAACGCCTTTCTGCCTTATTTATAGATGTATAGCGAAAACTTTACATTTGAAATAGAATAAAAACAGGCTCCGGAAACGGAAAAAACGGAGCCGGAAACATGGAAACGGTACTTCCGGAATGCGGAAGTGCCGTTTTTTTTCGTCGGACATGCTTTTTCTGGGCTATTGACAAGCAATCTGGGGCCGGATTGCAAGCATTGTTGGCGTTCCGCACAAGCATTGTTCGTGTTCGGTACAAGCAATCCGGCGGAGCGGTGCAAGCGTTGCTCCGGCTTTTATAACGTTTTTTACATGGTTTACTCTTCCGTTAGTCTTTTCCGAAAAACGGACGTGTCACTTAAATACTAAGAATACTTTCATTTTGCTGCATGAATGGCGTTTTCACCTGTAGATTTGCTTTTTTCAGAAAGGCAGGAGTTATTTCTTGGTGTTTTTGGGGATTTATGCGATATAGGCCTTAAAAAAAGAGTTCTTCTATTGTATTGTATCGTAATTATTGTATATTTGCTGCATACAAAACCTTAAAATTTATAAAAGATTACATTATGGAGAGTATTTTTTAACAAAGAAATGGCACACAATGTTGCTTGTGTTGTCTACGTTGTTTGTTTTAGCGTCGTGTGATGATTCTTCTGACGAAGGAGGAACAGTTACAACCCCAAAAATCATTCAAAGCGAAGAGATTTTGGATAACCCTATTACGCTGGTCTTTTCGTGGGAGGCTGTAGAAAATGCGGTTGAATATACCTATCAGCTGGAGGCTGTGAAGGAACCCGAGAACGAAGTTATTGTAACTGGCAAGACAAAGAGCCTGAACGTAGAGATTGCCAGTACGAAAGAAGCCGAACTGTTTTATTCATCTGAATATTTATTCACTTTGAAGGCCGTTTCATCGGATGCATCGGTGGTATCTGAACCGGCAGAAGCACGTGTGACCACCAGCAGCGGTCCGATTGCATTGTCTATCGAGAACCTGACTTACCGCTCGGCTCTGATGAAGGCAGTGCCCGAAGACAAGGACATGTACTATCAGCTGGCACAGATTCCTGTCGAAACGTATACAGCCTATGATTCGGATATGGAGTTTATCGAAGGTTACGACTTCGGTTATTATAAGAAGCTGGGTTCTTCCATGCCTTGGATACCTTGGTACGCCTTTATGCAGGAAGGTTCGGATAAGGGAGATACTGAGTACGAAACCCGTATGCTGAAGCCTAATCAGAATTATCTTATGTATGCTTACGGCGTGGAATTCGACATGCAAAATGATGATGATCCTGTCAAGATCGTGACTCCGATGATCAAGTACTTCTTTACAACTCCGGAATGGAAGGCTACGAGCAATGGTACATTCACGTTGAGTGTAGAAAACCAGGAATTGGTAGAAGTTGCTGAAGGAGATTCTATCGTTAACATCAAGCTGAAAGTGACTCCTTCGAATGCCAGCGAGAGATATTATATCGCATTTGTTGAAAACAGCACGTTGAAAGACGACTATACCATGTATGACTTTGCTTTCGATGCCATTTATTCGGAAGAAATCTATGGTGGCGTAGAAGACTGGGGAACAGCTGAAATATTGTCTTCGGGCGAGAAAGTGCTTGCTTCCATGGATTATGGATGGGGCATTTATCCAGGAACAGACTATAAGATACTGGTATTTGGTGTAGACAACAAAGGCTTGGTTACTACAGAAATTGCAAGCATTGACTGCACTACGATTGGTAATGCTGCAACGAAGAACGTTGTACGTGCCGCCGGTGCTATACAGAAGAATTTCAAGGCAACGAAAGCTCCTGTAAGCGTGATTGATAGAATGTAATTTCCCTGTAAATTCAAATCTCTATTGACATGAAAAAGCTATATTATCTGTCTCTGTTTTTTCTTTGCTCGCTGTTCGTTGCTTCTTGTTCGGACGACGACAACGAAAACTTGCCGGACATTTCGGTAACGTCTTCGGTGGATAATATCATGCTGCTGGCAGCTAAGAACGCGCAGTATACCATCGAATTTGTAGCCGGTTCGAACTGGAAAGCCGAAACTGATGTAGAGTGGGCTACCGTATCGCCCCGTTCGGGTAATGCAGGTGAAGTGAAAATTTCGCTGATTGCGAAGGAATCCAATAATACCGGTCTGGACCGCTCCGGAGTCCTGAAACTGACCGGAGCCAACGGAACTCCCGTAGAAATTGCTTTCACTCAGTTTACTTCGGATGTTGTCCTCTTGAAACAGGCCAAATTTGATGTGCCCTGCGAAGGACAGGACCTGGCACTGGAATTTGCTACAAACGTGGATGGTAAGTACAAACTGATGGTTTATTCCAATGTTAGCAGCTGGATTAAGCCTATCAAGGCACCCGAATCGCGTGCTTTGACCGAAGGAGCTTTCGAAATTCGGGTACTTCCCAACGAGACACGTGATGTACGCGAAGCTACCTTCCAGATATATATCGTTGACAAGAACAACACAGACAATGTGCTGATGGAATCAGAAAAAATCTACATCCGTCAGGAAGGTGAGCCGGTAGAAACTTCGACCGATTATTCGGCTGACAAGCAGGTAAAAGTATTGCAGTCACACTCGAAAGGCAATGGTGTACCTATCGTCATCATGGGTGATGGCTTTGTGGATAAAGAAATTGCCGAAGGCTACTACGATCAGGTGATGGACAAGGCTGTGGAAAACCTCTTTACGGAGGAGCCTCTGCGCTCGTTGCGCGAATATTTCGACATCTGGTCGGTGACGGCAGTTTCCAAGAACAATGCTTTCGGTGAAGGATACAGCACCGTTTTCGAATCGGTACTCGCAGGAAACGGTAGTTCGGCCATCTCTGGAAACATGGAGAAAGTTCTCGAATATGCTTCTGTAGTTGACGAGCTGAAAAATCTGGAAAAGATGGAAGAGACTTTGGCGATTGTATTGCTTAACACCAGTGTGTATGCCGGTACTACTAACATCGGTTATCGGTTGAACGGCGACGAAATGTCTGAGCTTGCCATTGCTTACTGTCCGGTGATAGAGAATCTGGAAAGCGAAACTTTCCGTCAGGTGCTTTGCCACGAGAGTATGGGACATGGTCTGGCTAAGCTGCTCGACGAGTATTCTTACCAGACAATGGGCGAAATACCATTGACACAGGTCAGTGCGTATCGTGAGTTCCAGTCCTATGGATGGGCCATGAACGTAGACTTTACCGGCGACAAGGACAAGATTCTTTGGAAGCACTTCCTTCAGGATCCCCGTTATCAGGGAGTGGATGCCTTTGGTGAAGAGCTGGGCGCATACGAAGGTGCCTGCACCTACTGGACTGGCGCATGGCGTCCGACCAACGAAAGTATGATGCGCAATAACATCAATGGCTTTAACGCTCCTTCACGCGAAGCCATCTATAAGCGTGTCATGTCTACCGCCTATGGCGATTCGTGGACGTACGATTACGAAACGTTTGTAGAGTTCGACCAGGCTCACTTGCCGCAACCGATGACACGTAGCGCAGCCAGCGTGAAACCGCTGAAGCCGCTGCCTGCTCCGCGCTTTGTGAACAAGACGGTCTGGATAAACTAAACAGAACTCAGGTATATTAATTGAAGAAGAGAAGGGTGTGCATTGAAATATGCATGCCCTTTTTCTTTCTGGCATTGAAAACTTCTTTATCTTTGCCGGGTGTGCATATTGTATTTTCTTTTTGTATATGAAGAATTTTGTTTTCTTGTTGGTAGGGCTTTGGGGCCTGGTACTTCCTGCTCTGGCCTGTACTTCTGCTGTTGTGTCGGGACGTGCTACGCCCGACGGACGCCCTTTGCTGTGGAAACACCGTGATACGGATTTCCTGAAGAATCATGTAGAGTTTGTCCGTGGGGAGAAGTTCGACTTCATTGCTGTGGTGAACAGTGAGGATTTCCACCGGAAGCGGGAGGCGTGGATCGGTACCAATTCGGCGGGATTTGCATTGATGAATACACAGAGTTATAATCTGGTAGAGGTGAAGGACGGTGAGGAGCGCGGTGAGGCTAACGGACGTGCCATTTACCGGGCATTGGAAATCTGTGCTACGGTGGATGATTTCCGTCACTATCTTGATACACTTGCAAAGCCCAGCAGGATAGAAGCCAATTTCGGTGTGATCGATGCACAGGGCGGGGCGATGATGTTCGAGGTGGATTACTATACCTATAAGATATACGATGCCAATGATCCCGAGGTGGCGCCAGCGGGTTATGTAGCCCGTACCAACTTTTCAGTTTCGGGACAGTACGGACCGGGAGCAGGCGTGGTGCGCTATAAGGAAGCTGTCCGTGTACTCGATCCCCTGGCTGCCAGTCATTCGATTACTCCCCGGCGTATATTCAACGATCTGGCACGTTCGTTCCACAATTGTGTGTTGGGCATCGATTTGCGTCGTCCGCCATTTACGGAGGCAGGAGCTTCGGGATGGTTTGTCGATCAGGATTTCATTTCGCGCAGCAGCACTTCGTGTTCGGTGGTGGTGCAGGGAGTGAAACCGGATGAGTCAGCCTCATTAACCACCATGTGGACTGTGTTGGGCTATCCGCCTACGGGTGTAGCCGTTCCGTTGTGGGTAGACGAAACATTGCCACCGATGGTTTGCATGGACAATAGTCTGGGCACTTCACCTCTGTCTTATGAATCGTTGCAATTGAAGGATAAAGTATTCAGCCTGAAGGTTGGCATGGGCAGCGAACGCTACATGCACTGGGCGTTGCTATACAACGAAAAAGGAGATGGCTATATGCAACGGCTGGCTCCTGTAGAGGAGGAAAACTTCCGGCTGACGGAGTCTTTGTTGGAGCAGTGGCGCCGCAAAAACAAGGTGGAGCGGGAAGAAATGCAAGCTCTCTATCGCAAGTTGGGCAAGTCGATGGATTTACTAAACTAGTTGACGAGGCTATAGGCCACAAGGCTTTTTTAAACTCATCACCTGTCCCCTCGTTAACTTGTCAACTCGTCAACTTGTCACTTCATCATCTGTGAGCGAAGATATGCCAGTATCTCCGTTTCCTGTTCGGGATGAAACCAGCGGATATCCGTGTCGCGCTTGAACCAGGTCATCTGTTTGCGGGAGTAGATGCGGGAATTCTGCTTGATTTTCTCTACGGCAAAGTCCAGTGTCCATTCGCCGTCCAGGTACTTGAAAAGTTCTTTGTAGCCCACGGTGTTCAGCGAGTTGTAGTCCTTATGGGCATAGACGCTGCGGGCTTCTTCCAGCAGTCCGTCGGCCATCATCTGGTCGACACGGCGGTTGATGCGGTCGTAGAGTTCTTCACGATCCCGGGTCAGACCCACCTTGACAATGCGGAAGGGACGTTGTTTAGTCTGCCGGGTGCGGAAGGAAGTATAAGTCTTGCCCGTCATGTAGCAGATTTCGAGGGCGTGGATGACACGTTTGGGATTCTTCAGGTCCACAATCTGATAGTATTCGGGATCGAGCAGACGAAGCTCGGCACACAGACGTTCGAGGCCTTCTTCTTCGTAGCGACGCAGCATCAGCGAGCGCGTTTCGCTGTCGACGGTAGGAATGTCATCGATGCCTTTGCAGACGGCGTCGACATACATCATGGAACCTCCAGTCAACACTACGGCATCTTTTTCCTTGAACAGGGTTTCGAGCAGTTTTATGACTTCGGCTTCGTATTGAGCGGCACTGTAGTAGTCGGTCAGTCCCAGTGTACCCACAAAATAGTGTTTCACCCGTTGTAGCTGTTCTTCGGTTGGGGCTGCTGTGCCGATTTTCAGGTCGGCATACAGTTGCCGTGAGTCGGCCGAAATGATGCACGTGTTGAACGCTTCGGCCAGCCGGAGACTAAGTTCCGTCTTGCCAACACCGGTAGGTCCTATGAGTACAATGAGGGTCAAGGGAAATGAAAAAATGAAGAATGAAGAATTAAGAATGAAAATAAAGAATAAAGAATGAAGAATTGCAGCTTGTGGATAAATTCTTCATTCATCCGCAAAGCAGAAATTCTTCATTCTTCATTTTTTTAGTATCTGTCTTCGTCGTAAGGATTGCCTCCTCCGCCTTCGTCGAAGCCACCAAAACCATCTTTGTCGAAGTCTTCCATGTCGAAGTCCTGATCGCCATAGAAGTTCTCGTCGAGGTCGAGGGCAGCACTGTTCTTGGCTTCGAACTCGTTGAAGTCGATAGTCTGTTTGGGTGCATCGCCTTCGCTCTTGGTGCATTTGGCACCTTTAATGGTCTTGCCGGTGATGATTTCAGTAAGTTCGATGAAGAAGCAACGTTCGGTCATGTAGTCGAATACGTACAGCAGTTTCTGCTTTTCGTCTTCTACCAGTTCGCTGATGCGGGTGTCCTTCATCACCCAGCTGTCTATTTCCGGATTGTCATCCATTTCTTCCAGGGTGACTTCCTTTTCCTTTTCCCAGTCTTCATCGCAGATAAAGAACGAGGTCATCTGGTCGTTGGTATATCCGGTCGATTTCAATATTGCTTCGTGGAAGTCGTAGAAAGTTGCTTCCGGGTCAATCTGTATTTCTCTGACAAAGTCCTCCACCTCATCGGAGATGATAGTAAATCTGTAGATCATAATAGGTACTTGTTATTATTTTCCGCCGGGGATGATGCCGCGGGCTGATTCGCGTATAAAGGTTACGATGTAATTGATTTCGGGTGTCATTTCCATTTCCTCCTCGATCTTCTTCAGGGCATCGGTGGTATTCAGTCCGCTCTGATAGATGATGCGGTAGGCATTGTGGATCTGTTCGATGGTTTCGTTCGAGAAACCGCGACGACGCAGGCCTACAATGTTCAAGCCTGCATAGCAGATAGGCTCACGACCGGCAATGATGTAAGGAGGAATGTCCTTGCTGAAACGGCATCCGCCCTGTATCATTCCATATCCGCCTACACGGCAGAACTGGTGCATCAGTACGTTGGCGCTGATGATGGAGTTGTCGTCAATGATTATCTCACCGGCCATCTTGGTAGAGTTTCCGATGATACAGCCGTTTCCGATGATGGAATCATGGGCAACGTGTACTCCTTCCATCAGCAGGTTGTTACTGCCTACAACAGTCTTTCCTTTGGCTGCTGTACCACGGTTAATGGTTACGTTTTCGCGGATCAGGTTGTTGTCTCCGATTTCGGCTGTCGTTTCTTCGCCTCTGAATTTCAAATCTTGAGGGACTGCACCAATCACGGCTCCCGGGAAAATGGTATTTCCGTTGCCGATGCGGCTTCCGTACATAATGTTGGCATTGGCCATAATTTTGTTATTATCGCCGATTACCACATTCTTGTCGATGAATACGAAAGGGGCAATCTCTACGTTTTCCCCGATTTTTGCTTCGGGATGGATATACGCTAAGGGACTGATCATAATATGAATGAAGAATTAAGAATAAAGAATGAAGATTTCTGATTGCACACCGGAACATGTCACAATAGATTCTTCATTCTTCATTCTCCATTATTAATTTTATTTGTTCTTTACTATTTGCGCCATGAATTCGGCTTCGCAAACTACCTTTTCTCCAACAAATACATATCCTTTCATGGTCGAAACACCACGACGGATGGGGGCCAACAGCTCTACACGGAATATCTGTGTGTCGCCGGGTACAACTTTCTGACGGAATTTTACACCGTCTATTTTCATAAAATAAGTAGAGTAGCGTTCTGGTTCATCTACCGAGTTCAATACCAGCAGACCACCAGTCTGTGCCATTGCTTCTATCTGCAGCACACCCGGCATGACGGGTTCTTGCGGGAAGTGACCCTGGAAGAACGGTTCGTTGGAGGTCACATTCTTTACACCTACAATGTAATTGGCACCGATTTCGATCACCTTGTCCACCAGTTGCATGGGGTAGCGGTGAGGCAAAAGTTCGCGAATGCGGTTTACGTCCATGATGGGAGCGCGATTGCAGTCGTACGAAGGTGCCTGAATTTCGTGCAGGCGGATCTCTTTACGCATCTGGCGGGCAAACTTGTTGTTGATGGTATGTCCCGGACGGGTAGCGATGATACGTCCTTTGATGGGCTTTCCGATCAAGGCCAGGTCACCGATGACGTCGAGCAATTTATGGCGTGCACATTCGTTGGGCCACACCAGCGGTTTGTGGTTGATGTATCCCAGCTGTTTGGCATCCATGTGAGGAACTCCCATTACATCGGCCAGTTTGTCGAAGCTTTCCTGTGACATTTCACGTTCGTAGATGACAATGGCGTTGTCCAGGTCGCCTCCTTTGATGAGGCCTGCCTGAAGCAGCGGCTCAATTTCGCGTACGAAGACAAAAGTACGGCTGGCAGCCACTTCGTCTTTGAATTTGGCCATGTCTTCGAGGGTGGCAAACTGGTTGGGAAGGAGGTTCGAGTCGTATGAAACCAGTACGTTCAGACTGAAGTTTTCGTCCGGTAATACGATGATGGACGAACCGGTGGCTTCATCGCGGAATTCAATCTTGGATTTGATGATATAGAAATCCTTCACGGCGTTTTGTTCAACGGTGCCGACCCGTTCTATTTCGTTGACGTAGTATTGCGAACTGCCGTCCAGAATCGGAAATTCCGGACCGTTCACTTGTATCAGACAGTTGTCTATCCCCAATGCGTAGAGGGCTGCCATACCATGTTCGATGGTGCTGACTTTTACTCCGTTTTTGGAAAGTACAGTACCACGTGTGGTCTCTGTTACGTTGTCGGCTACAGCATCAATAACGGGTTGTCCTTCCATGTCGATGCGTTGGATTTTGTACCCGTGATTGTCTGGGGCCGGATTGAAAGTAACAGTCAGGTCAAGTCCCGTATGAAGTCCTTTTCCGCTGAGCGAAAAACTGTCTTTCAGAGTCTTTTGTTTCAACATGAGTTACTTATTTAATTGTTGTTTCAATTCATTGAGTTCTTTGCGGAGTGCATTCAGTTCGAAATACATATCCGGCAGTTTGCGGAATACAGCCTGTGCCTTGAAGTAAGGTTTCAGTTCCATGGGAGGCGTACCTATCAGTCGGCTACCGTCTTTCAGGTTGCCGGGGACACCCGACTGGGCACCTAAATCTACCTTATTGCCGATATGAATGTGTCCGGCAATTCCTACCTGTCCGCCGAACATACACCATTCACCTACCTTGGTGGAGCCGGCGATGCCTACCTGAGCTGCCATAACGGTGTGCGATCCGATCTCGTCGTTGTGGGCTATCTGAACCAGATTGTCGAGCTTTACGCCACGGTGTACGATTGTTGCTCCCATCGTGGCACGGTCTACACACGTATTAGCGCCAATTTCTACGTCGTCTTCCAGGATAGTGATACCGATTTGTGGTATTTTTTCATAACCTTCGGGAGTCGGTGCAAAACCGAAGCCGTCGGCTCCGATGACGCAACCTGCGTGCAAGATGCAGCGATTGCCTACCCGGCAGTCGTGATAGACTGTGACGCTGGGATAGAGGATACAGTCACTGCCTACCTTGGCTCCGGCACTGACGGTAGCATGCGGATGGATGGCGGTGTTGTCTCCAATTTCCGCGTAGTCGCCTATGTAGGCAAAGGGACCGATGTAGACGTTTTGTCCAACCTTGGCGGTGGGTGCGATATAAGCCAGCGAGTCGATTCCTGTCAGTTTGGGCTTGCTCTGTTCGTAGAGTGTAAGCAGCTTGGCAAGGCTCTCGTAGGCATTATCTACCTTTATCAGAGTGGCTTTGATGTCATGCTCGGGTACGAAGTCTTTGTTCACCAGAATGATACTGGCTTTCGATTCGTAGATGTAAGGGGTGTACTTGGGATTGGATAAAAAAGAAATGGCTCCCGGTATACCTTCTTCAATTTTGGCAAAGGTATGTACGGTTGCGTTTTCGTCTCCTACAATTTCTCCCTGTATGTAGGCAGCTATTTGTTTGGCTGAAAATTCCATGTTTTCTTCTTGCTAAATGGTTTTCAAAACACAAATAACGGACTTTTTTTTTATATTTCCTTGTCCTTGGGTGAATATTTTATACTTACTTATGTGCCCGAATGTAGCAAAGGTAGTATTTTTTTACCTTTTTCGAGAGCAGGGAAATGTTGAGCATATCCGAAGCTTCGGCAATGTTTTTGATGGTGCCGTCCTTATAAACAATGTCGATGCTGTCATCGGCCGGGTCGTACATGTTCTTTTCGATGCCTGGCGTCGAGATGAAATAGGTGGCTTCTTCGGACGTCACTCCCAGCATTTCGCTGATCTGTCGGGTCAGTTCGGCTTTCCGCTCTTCGGTAGCAGGTTCGGATGATATTTCTACTTTGAACAGGCGGCGGTTTACCATGCCTGCACTGAGGGTAGACAGCACTTTATCCGGATGGTTGCACCATACTTTCAGTGATGTCCAGATGTCGTTGTCGTCCAGTTGGATGAAGTTTTCCAAACATTCGGGCCGACTGTAGAAGATGTCGCGGTTGATGTCGTTGTAAAGGAAGAAGCGCAGCGCGGGCGAAGCAAATACTTCGATGCCTTTGGCAGCCAACTCCTTGGCACGCAGCAGTGCGGCAATGAGCATTCGCTCGTAGGCCACGGATGCCTTATGCAGATATACCTGCCAGTACATCAGGCGGCGTGCCATGAGAAAGTTTTCGATGGAATAGATGCCTTTCTCCTCGACGACCAGGTGGTCGTCCTTTACATCGAGCATCTTGATGATGCGGGCTGAACCGATGTTGCCCTCGGTTACGCCTGTGTAAAAGCTGTCGCGTCGCAGGTAGTCCAGTCGGTCCATGTCGAGCTGACCGCTGACCAGCTGGTGGAGGAAACGTTTGGGATACTCGTCCTTGAATATCTGGATGGCCAGTGTGAGCTGTCCGTTCATTTCGTGGTTGATGCGTTCCATCAGCAGCAGGGAGATGTCTTCGTGCGAAACACCACGGACGATGGTGTCCTCCAGCACATGCGAGAAGGGGCCGTGGCCGATGTCGTGCATCAGGATGGCTGCCTTGACGGCTTCGGCTTCGCTGTCGAAGATGAAGTTTCCCTTGGCCGTCAGGTGCTGGATGGCTTCGGTCATCAGGTAGTAGGCTCCGAGTGAATGCTGGAAGCGCGTGTGCTGTGCGCCGAGGTAAACCACGGACGAGAGGCCGAGCTGGCGGATGCGTGTCAGGCGTTGTAGCAAGGGGTGGCAAACGAGGTCGTAGAGCAACCCCTTGGGTATGTTGATGAATCCGAAGACGGGATCATTGATGATTTTGCGTTCGTAGCTCATGATTAATTCTGCTTTTTTGCAAAGTTATTTTTTTTATCGGAGACAGCAAATGCGGACAGGGGCATGCTGCCGTTTAGTTTTTCTCGGTTCAGTAGCTTTAAACTCCCGGTTTAGTAGCTTTAAACTCTCAGTTTATTAGTAGTAAACTGTCAGTTTATTAGTAGTAAACTGTCAGTTTATTACGGATAAACTGGAATAAACTGCTTACCTTTTTATTACCAGTATACTGTTTCGATGTAGCTGTCGAAGACTGGGACTGTATTCAGCCCGGCCTGTCGGAATACGTTGGCTATGGCCTGTTGCTCATGGGGTGTGATGAGCCGTTCGCCTTTGCGGCTTTGGAAGTAATAGCTTCGGCAGGAAAAGCAGGCCATGATACCTCGTCGCATGTCCGCTTCCAGCCGGTGTGGAATGTCGTCGAACAGTTTCGTCATGCCTCGTGCAAAGCGTACGGGCGTATTGTCGCGATAGTATTCGCATCCTTCCTTGGCTGCTGCCTGCCAGGCAGGGTGAACGATGCGGATAGAACCGGGCTTACCGGCTGTTCCGGCTTTAGGTAACTGGCGGTAGGCTATGGCACGCAGGCAGTGCTGTGCACGGGGACATATCTCGTCGGAGGCGGGGCAATAGGTGTAGTCTTTGGGAAAGTTTTCCATATCCGGCGTTGAAGCGGCGATGGGATTGCTCTTGTTATTCATAGTCCGATGTCATTTTTTTAATGTTTATGGTCAAAGGTAAAATATTTTATGCAGATAAGCAAGCAGATGATAAAAAAGGATGCAGAAGAAAACCGTACTTCACAAACCGTAATCCCTGTCATTTCTTCCGTAATCCGTATACAAACACCCGACATGGCTTACCGTATCTTTGCATCTGAATACTAATGCGTAAAGCCATGAAGAAAAAGACGTATCTGATGATTCCCTTCCTGCTGTTGCTTCCTTGGACAACGGCAGCGTGCAGCGATGAACCTGAACTGGACACTACCCCTGTAATGCCCGAACAGCCGAGCTTGCCGGGAGGGGAAGAATCGGACAATGAAAATGGAGGAGAAAATATGGAAACTCGTACAATCAGATTGAAAATCAGCGGGAAAACTTTTACCGCAACGCTGGTCGATAATTCTTCGACCCAGGCTCTGAAGGCACTGCTTGCCAAAGGTGACCTTACCATTCGGATGGAAGACTATGCACGGATGGAGAAAGTAGGACCGATAGGCACCACCTTGCCGCGCAACGATGAACAGATTTCGACCGGACCGGGCGACCTGATTCTGTATCAGGGACGCTATTTCGTCATCTACTACGGACGCAACAGTTACTCGCTTACCCGCCTCGGAAAGATTGACAATGTGACGGAAAGTGAATTGAAAGCAGCTTTGGGCGACGGTGATGTCACTGTCACACTTTCTTTGGGTGAAAGCAACTGAATGGATAATATAAAATAGGTATATCGATATGATGAACGGACAGAAAAAACTTTCCTGTCTGCTGGCGGCATTTCTGCTGGCAGGACTTACCGCAGTAAGTGCGGAAACCGCTACAGATAAGTGTAACTTTTCAAATGGAAATGATATGGAAAAACTGGAACTGACTAATGAGTGGGATAAAGTGTTCCCACAGAGCGACAAAGTGAATCATAGCAAAGTGACCTTCCACAACCGTTACGGCGTCACGCTTGCGGCCGACCTCTATGTGCCGAAGAACGCTACGGGCAAGCTGGCTGCCATTGCCGTTAGCGGACCTTTCGGAGCCGTGAAGGAGCAGTCGTCCGGCCTCTATGCACAGACGCTGGCCGAGCGTGGCTTTCTGACTATCGCTTTCGACCCCTCTTTTACAGGCGAGAGTGGCGGCCAACCTCGTTATGTGGCTTCGCCCGACATCAATACGGAAGACTTCTGTGCGGCAGTGGACTATCTGTCAACTCGCGACGATGTGGATCCTGAGCGTATCGGCATTCTTGGCATCTGCGGTTGGGGAGGCATGGCATTGAATGCCGCAGCTATCGATACACGTATCAAGGCGACGGTCACTTCGACCATGTACGACATGAGCCGCGTGAATGCCAACGGTTACTTCGACTCGATGGACGCTGATCAGCGATACGAACTCCGCCGCCAGCTCAACGCACAGCGCACAGTCGATTATCGCAATGGTTCGTACGAACGTGCCGGTGGTGTGGTTGACCCACTGCCAGCTGATGCCCCTCAGTTTGTGAAGGACTATTATGCATACTACAAAACGCCTCGTGGCTACCACAAGCGTTCGCTCAACTCGAACGACGGATGGAACAAGACTTCTTCGCTGTCGTTTATCAATATGCCCATCCTGACCTACAGCAACGAGATACGCAGTGCTGTCCTGATGATTCACGGTGAGAAAGCGCATTCGTGCTACTTCAGTCGGGATGCATTCAAGAAACTGACAGGCGATAATAAGGAACTTCTCATCATCCCCGGTGCCAATCACACCGACTTGTACGACAACCTGAAGGTGATTCCTTTCGACAAGATTGAGAGTTTCTTCAGGGAGTATCTGTAATTCTTTAGTAGACAAGGGACAAGTTAACAAGGCCACAAGGATATTTTTCCTTGCAGTTTATAACCTTGTTAACTTATCCCTTGTTAACTTGTCAACTTGTCCACTCGTCAACTAAGAATAGCCTTCAGCTGTTCGGCCATCTGTGCCTGCACTTCCTGTGCGGCCTTGCGGCTGGCGGCGGCGAAGTTCTCCGTCTTGTCCACGTAGATGATGCCACGGCTGGAATTGACGATGAGTCCGCATTCCTTCGTCATGCCATACTTGCACACTTCTTCCAGCGATCCGCCCTGAGCACCTACACCCGGTACGAGCAGGAAGTGATTGGGAACGACTTTGCGGATATCCTCGAACATGCGGCCTTGCGTAGCACCTACCACGTACATCATGTTCTCGTCGTTAGCCCATTCCTGGCTCTTGCGAAGTACTTTTTCGAACAGACGTTCGCCATCCTTATCTTCCGTCAGCTGGAAGTCGTGCGAACCTTTGTTGCTGGTCAGCGCCAACAGGATGACCCACTTGCCTTCGTACGTCAGGAACGGTGTCACGCTGTCTTCGCCCATGTAAGGAGCGACGGTCACGGAGTCGATGTCCAGTTCTTCGAAGAAGGTACGGGCATACATGGCCGACGTGTTACCAATATCGCCACGTTTGGCATCGGCGATGATGAACTGGTCGGGATAGTTCTGCTTGATGTAGTTCACCGTCTTTTCGAAAGCGATCCATCCCTTCACGCCCATGCTCTCGTAGAAAGCCAGGTTGGGTTTGTAGGCGATGCAAAGATCGGCAGTAGCGTCGATAATGGCTTTGTTGAAAGCAAAGATGGGGTCTTCTTCTTTCAGCAGATGTTCGGGAATTTTCTTGATGTCCGTGTCGAGTCCTACGCAGAGGAACGACTGTTTCTTCTTGATGTTTTCAAAGAGTTGTTGCTTGTTCATGTCTTTTTATAGTTATGAGCTACAAGCTACGAGCTACAAGTGTCGTAGTGTTGTTGCTCAGGTTTGTTTATAGTTATGAGCTACAAGCTACGAGCTACGAGTATGTAGCGTGCGGCTTTGCAGCTCTTGGTTATTGTTAGAGTTTTACACATGATGACGGAACTCGTAGCCCGTCACTCGTAGCTTGTAGCTCGTAGCTTGTAGTCCGTAGCTTGTAGCTCGTCACTCGTAGCTCGTAGCTCATCACTCGTAGCTGCCTTACAGCTCGCTTTCCTTCAACCGTTCCGCATTTTCGGCCACGATGAGGTGGTCGATGCAGTCCTGGATGTCGCCGTCCATAAAGGCGGCCAGGTTGTAGATAGTATAATTGATGCGGTGATCGGTGATGCGTCCCTGCGGGTAATTGTAGGTACGTATCTTGGCCGAGCGGTCGCCTGTGGAGACCATTGTCTTGCGCTTGGAGGCGATGTCGTCGATGTACTTCTGGTGCTCCTTGTCGTAGATGAAGGTACGCAGACGCGAGAGGGCACGTTCCTTGTTCTTGGGCTGGTCGCGCGTTTCGGTACACTCGATAAGGATTTCCTCTACTACGCCCGTGTTGGGGTTCTTCCAGTTGTAGCGCAGGCGTACGCCGGATTCTACCTTGTTCACGTTCTGACCGCCGGCACCGCCGCTTCGGAAGGTGTCCCACTTGATTTCGCCTTCGTTGATGACTACGTCGAACTCTTCGGCTTCGGGCAGTACGGCTACCGAGGCGGCCGAGGTATGCACACGTCCCTGTGTCTCCGTGGCAGGCACGCGCTGTACGCGGTGCACGCCCGATTCGTACTTCAGTGTGCCATATACATTATCGCCCGTGACGGAACAGATGATTTCCTTGAATCCTCCCGCGGCTCCTTCGTTGGCGCTGGACACTTCGAGTTTCCAGCCTTTGATGTCGCAATACTTGGAGTACATGCGGAAGAGATCGCCGGCAAAGATAGCTGCTTCGTCTCCGCCCGTACCGCCGCGTATTTCGAGGATGGCGTTGCGGCTGTCCTGCGGGTCGGCCGGGACGAGCAACAGCTTGATGTGTTCCTCCAGTTCGGGCAGGCGCGTCTGGCAAGCATCGAGTTCCTCGCGTGCCATTTCGCGCATCTCGGGATCGGTTTCGTTGGCAATGATATCCTTTGCTTCATCGATGCCGTTCAATACCTGTATGTATTCTTTGCGGGCGTTCATCAGGTCGCCCAGTTCCTTGTATTCTTTCGTCAGCTTGACGTACCGCTTCTGGTCGGCAATGACTGCCGGGTCGGTTATCAAGGTTGATACTTCCTCGAAGCGGGCCACAAGACCGTCGAGCTTTTCCAGTATGGTGTTGTTTTCTGCCATTTATTACTTATATAGTGATTATATCTTTTTTATAGTTTTCATGTACCCTAACAACTCAATTCGGGTACATGATTGATTGCTCATGTACCCGAATTGTTGTTTTTGGGTACATGATGTACGGTTGTTATAGCGTTTCCTTCTCATAAACAGATTCTACCACTGTCTGGGGATTCATCTCCGGTGTTTCCTGGCTGGTAAACAGATGGACGAGTGGTGTATTGATATAATAGTTAGTCTTCCATATCTTCACTTTTTCCAATAGTCCTTCTTCTACCATTGTGTCCAAATACTTGGTGGCGGTTTTTCTCTGTACCATCATATCCCGTTCTACAAACTCAATCTTTGTATAAGGATGGAAGAACAGGTTGTTCAGCAACTCGTGTTTATATTGTTTGCCGAACAAAGGACGTAACCTCTGCTTGTATTGCTGCATGAGTGAAGAGATGTTCTTCACCAGTCTTATGGTTTCGCCTGCGGTTTGTTCCACTCCTTTCAGCATGAATAGAATCCATTCCTCCCATTGCTCCAAACTGTTGTTGTTGCGTATGGCTTGTAACAGACGGTAGTACTCTCCTTTGTTGCGTGTGATGTATCGGCTTAGATAGAGAATAGGAATGTCCAGCAGGTCGTTGATAACCAGATACAGGATGGAGATGATACGTCCCGTGCGCCCGTTTCCGTCATAGAACGGATGAATGCTTTCAAACTGGTGGTGAATGACGGCCATCTTTATCAGAGGGTCGCAGGATGACAACGCTGGGTCGTTGATGTAGCACTCCAAGTTCGCCATCAAAAGTTCCACTTCCTTTTTGTCCTGCGGTGGAGTGTAGACAATCTTTCCGTCAGAACTTTTCAGCATGGTGCCGGGGACTGTACGAAAACCGGCCGAATTGCATTCCAGCTGCTGTTGCATCTCTTTGATAATGTTATTGGTAAGCAGTTTGTTATGGCGAACCAAATTGAAGCCCCGTTGCAGAGCTTGCCGATAGTTCAGCACTTCTTTGGTGGAAGCATTGATGATGGTTTCTTTCAAATCCAAGTCGGCTTTATACAAGTCGTCCTGCGTCGTGACGATATTCTCCACGGCGGAACTTTCACGCGCCTCTTGTAGGGTGAGGGTACTGATAAGGATGTTCTCATTCGGTATGGTCAGAGCAACACCTTTCAACTCGGCCAGTTTCTTGTTGGCTAAGTTCAGCTGCTTCAACACGGCTTTTGTTTCCAAGTCGAATGCAAGTGGGAGTTCCTTTATGTTATATTGTCTGTTCGCCATAGTTAATTGATCCTATATTAATGCATTATCACAATCTTCCCTCAATCAGCCAAGACAGCAATGCCGCAGCCACGATCACTCCTACGATGCTCAGTATCCATTTCTTAGAGGTCATCCGATATTTCTCCTTGTCCACTTCGGGAGCAAGACGGGGACCTGCATAGATTCCAGAGGCTGCACCGATGATGGTGTAGTTCAGGAATCGGAGAACAGGCGCATCCCACAGGTCGCTGAGGAGATAAAGCCCGAAGCAGAAGGCAAGGATGACAACGGCTACGAGAATGACTTTAAGTAAATGTTTCATCTTTTGTATATTCATATTAAACATTGTCAGTATCTTCCGGTTCAGGCTGTGCCTCATGAGGCTTTGATACCTTCTTTCGTCTGTAGTATTGCCACATCTCGTCAAGCAGGTACCATTCAACAAGGGCCCAACCGAACGTAGAGATGCTACGTATCACAATGCGGAGAATACGTGGTTCTTCTTCCTGACAATAGTCTATTACGTCAGCCACTTGGCCAAGGATAATCCCCAAAACGGCAAGCGCCAAGATGATTACTACTGTCACGGGTAACCGAATTCCGTCAGTCTTTTCTTTTTTATTCATACTTTCAAAAGCCCGCAGAATTATGTCTACCACAATCTTCCCTCAAACAGCCATGCCAGCACTGCTGCCAGTATCAGGAAACCGATAACAATCAGAATCCACGTCCGACGCGAGAAGCGGTTCTTCACCCTTTGTTCCGCTGTATTGAAATATTGACTGCCTATGTAGGAACCTATCAGAGCCGGCAAGAGGTAACAGGCACACTTCAGGAAAGGAATGTCCCACTTATAAGCCACAAAGAGGATGGCTCCACAAACGGCCACCATGCCAATGCCTATCAGGCAACCTTGATGTTCTCTTTCCATATTGTTATGTTAGTTAAAACACGAATTTCTCGAAAAGCCAAAGCTGCGTTGTCACAATCAGGACTCCTGCGGCAAATCCCCACCAGCGTTTCTTGTCGCTGAATATCATTACATCGCTTTTCTTACCGAAAGAGTATGTAACTAAATCTCCTGCCAAACTTGCCGGAAGTACAATGGCCAGGGTGCGCAAATAGGCTGAACCTATCTGCGCTGCTATAAAACTCAGTCCGGTTCCTACAGCAATAAGCAGTACGAAAACCAAGACGCCTGTCCACTTGTTTCTTCCCATGATATTATTGTTCTTTCTTCTTGCGGGTGGTATTGCTTCGGTAATATTGGCCCCAAGCCAATGCACACACCACAATCAGAACGATGACTACATAGCCCATAGCACGCAAGTCCGTTTCGATCAGTACTTGAACTCACCGAACTCCGAGCGGATAATCAGCTCCTTCTTGTCACTTTCCTCGATGCGACCGATGACCTGTGCATCGATGTTGAACGACTTGGAGATGGCGATGACTTCCTCGGCATGTTCGGGCGAGAGGTAAACTTCCAGGCGGTGTCCCATGTTGAATACCTTGTACATTTCGGCCCAGTCCGTATCGCTCTGCTCCTTGATGGTGCGGAACAGGGGAGGTACGGGGAAGAGGTTGTCCTTGATGACGCGGCAGTTGTCGCCTACGAAGTGCAGCACTTTGGTCTGCGCACCGCCCGAGCAGTGTACCATACCATGGATTTCGGGGCGTAGGGCATCGAGCAATTTCTTTACTACCGGCGCATAAGTACGGGTGGGCGAGAGGACGAGCTTGCCTGCATCCAGCGGACTGCCTTCTACGGCATCGGTCAGCTTCAGCTTGCCGCTGTACACCAGTTCGTCGGGCACAGCCTTGTCGTAGCTCTCGGGATATTTCTCGGCCAGATATTTGGCAAACACATCGTGGCGGGCCGAAGTCAGGCCGTTGCTGCCCATGCCGCCGTTGTATTCCTTCTCGTAAGTAGCCTGTCCGTAGCTGGCAAGGCCCACGATGACATCGCCCGGACGGATGTTGGCATTGTTGATGACATCGCTACGCTTCATGCGGCAGGTTACGGTAGAATCCACGATGATGGTACGTACCAGGTCGCCTACGTCGGCCGTTTCGCCGCCTGTGGCATAGACGCCTACGCCCATTTCACGCAGTTCGGCCAGCAGTTCGTCCGTACCGTTGATGATGGCCGAGATGACTTCGCCCGGTACCAGCAGTTTGTTTCGTCCGATGGTCGAAGAGACCAGTATGTTGTCTACTGCTCCTACGCAGAGCAGGTCGTCGATGTTCATGATGAGTGCGTCCTGTGCAATGCCTTTCCACACGGACAGATCGCCCGTTTCCTTCCAGTACATGTAGGCCAGCGACGACTTGGTACCTGCGCCGTCGGCGTGCATGATGTTGCAATACTCCGGGTCGCCGCCCAGTATGTCGGGGATAATCTTGCAGAAGGCCTGCGGGAAGATGCCCTTGTCGATGTTCTTGATGGCGTTGTGAACGTCCTCTTTCGATGCGCTTACGCCGCGCATCATGTATCGTTGGTTACTCATGAGTTAATAGGTTTATTCAATTGAATGTGCAAAAGTAGTGATTATTTCGGTTACAGCCTTGAGTTTGTGTGAGAAATGTGCGGCGTGATTTTTTTAGGCCTTCCGGGGAACTAATCGGAAAACTCAGCGTCATATATAGAAAACGAATGTAACGGGTATGGAACAATGTGACAAAGAAAAGCAGTTCATTTCCCTAATTGCGGAATATAAGCGGGTGATATACAAAATCTGCTACATGTATGCCACGGACGGGGAAAACTTCAAGGACCTCTATCAGGAGGTGGTCATCAACCTCTGGAAGGGGTTCGACCGATACGAGGGAAAAGGCAAGCTCTCGTCGTGGATATACCGGGTGGGGCTGAACACCTGCATCTCCTTCTACCGGCAGGAGCGGCGGCATGGCGAGCGTACTTCGCTGGACACCCTCTACGGGCTGGAGGCGGAGAACGATGAAACCACCGTGCGGCTGAAGGAGATGTACCGCCTCATTGCCGGACTGAGCAAGTTCGAGCGTGCCATCATCCTGCTGTGGCTGGATGAGAACTCGTATGAGGACATCGCCGAAATCGTAGGCATACCGCGGGGCACCGTAGCCTCGAGGCTGAAACGTATCAAAGATAAACTAACCAAACTGGCGAATAGCTGAAAAACATTTAGAACGTATGGAACTGGAAGATTTGAAAAAGAACTGGAACGTCATGGAAGAAAGACTCGGAAGACTGGAGATAGAGAACCGTAAACTGCTGCACCGGGCGGTGAAAAGCAAGGTGGAACAGATGCGGCAAAGGCTGTTGTTGCGGCTGACGTTCATCGTGTTTCTGATGCCGATGCTGCTCTGGCAGACTACGCGGCAGGACGAATTCGAGTTCAGCTCGCTGACTTGGGGGCTGGTGGGGGTGTTCCTGTTGGTCATCCTCATCCGGCAGTGCACCTGGGCCTATCTGCTGAACAGGATTGATTGCGGCAGGATGGCGGTGCGAGAGGTCTGCCTGGCAGAGGTGCGTTTTCGACAGAGCTTCAAGCTGGGGATTGCCGTGAGCGTGCTGCTTGCCATACCGATGCTGGCAAGCATGATAGGGGATATGATTCGTTTCGGCAATCCGTATATCGTGTATGGCGCCTGGACGGGGCTTGCCGTCGGGCTGATTTTGGGGCTGCGCCTCTTCTTCCGGGCATGGAGCGGGGTGAAGGAGTTGCGGGAGGCGATAGAGGAGTTAGAGTAAGCCGAAGAGATATAGACTCTTAGATGCAAAGAACGCGGACGGCACTTTGGGAATCGGTGCCATCCGCGTTCTTTGTATTATAGACTTGCAAGCCATTTCTTGCCTTTTCGAGTGTTCAGCCATAGTGCAAAGACTCCTGCAACAATGGCGACAACCGTGAATGTCAAACCTAATTGTGTCATAATCTTATAGTTTTAATATCTTATTTGCAATCCACGCTAACAATATAGTGGCTATGATGCCGACTATTATAACGTATAAGTTTATTTCCCTTGTATTGCCGGAATACAGAGGGGTTATACCACCTATAACAACACCGGCAAGGATTAGTTTAGAAGTATCGAAGAAATATCCTGCAAGTTTTTCTCTTCTGGTTCTATCCTTTTCTTTAACCTCTTTCTTTTCTTCTTGTTTTCTTTCCCAATTTCCCATTGCATGATGTTTGTTGCAAAAGTAGTCATTCTTGTTTGAAAATCAATAGTTGAACGGAATATTTTGTTTAAGGTGATAATGATAGTTTTATCTTTTGTTATTAAACCGCCACCCCAATCCTAACATCAGATGGTTCGGGTCATGAAAGTTCTGCAACTGATACCCCGTGTGCAGATAGAGGTTGCGCGTGAGCGAGGTTTTGAGGGCAAGCACCTGATACCATCCTTTCGTGTCGTGCCCCTTGTGCAGGAAGTGATACCCTATGCCGAAGTTGATGGAGAAGACGGGCATCACGAACTCGCAGCGTGCCGACAGCCCCACGTTGAACTGCTCCTTGAAGGGCGGGCGATAGAACTTCGGGTCGCCGTGCTCGTCTGTTCCCGCCTCGTGTCCGCGCAGGTTGGCGCTTTCGTCGTACTGTGCGTCGAGCGAGAGGCCCGCCCGAAGCACGCGGTGGAAGTTGTACATCGGATTGAAGTTGATGCCCACCACGCCGAACGAGCCGGGCACCAGCGTGCTGCTTCCGTATTCGTCCACCCATCCGCGTATCTTGGTGGCGCCATAGAGCGTGAGGTCGTAGCTGATGTGCGGACGGAAGGGCAGGGCGGCGGGCGGCAGGGCGGCTTCCGCCTTGGCAAGGGTACGGCTGTCGCCGAAGTTGCGGGTGATGCCTATCCGTGCTCCGAGAGTGTTGACGCCCGAGTTGGGGTAGTGGGAATTGCCGTTGGAGAAGTGGCTTCCTTCCACACCGGCGGTGAGGTTCCAGTAGGGCGACAACTGCCAGTTCAGGAAGAAGCCTAAGTTGATGTAGGCGTTGATTTTGGAGCCTGTCACCATGTTATAGGAGTTGTGGTCTTCGTCATACTTTTTCCATCCGAAGGAGGCGCCGAAGTTCCATTCGTAGTCTAAAGACAAGCGGGGCGTGAGGCTTGCGATGCGCGAGCTTTGGAAGGCGTAGAGTGCCACGGGCGTGCCTATCTCTTCGTGATTGAACAGGGTGTTGACCGCCAGTCCGATGCCTTGCGTGGTGTGCGGATAGAGCCGCCCGAGCCGGGAATCGGGGTCGAACTGGATGCCGTACTTCAGGTGGCCGGACAGGAAGGTGTTCATGTGTTGCTGCTTGGCATTGTCCCCTTTGAAGAAGCTGTTGGTGGGAGCGAGGTAGGCGGGACGCACATCCGCGGAGAGGCGGTGGATGACATTCCGAAGGGGAGATGCCAGGGTGTCTGTCCCGGCAGCCGTTGCCGTGCTTTGCGCCCGCAGGCTGTTGGCGGTCTGTCCTGCAAGGAGCAGGACTATCAATAGTTTATGAATCGTTCTCATGATTACTTGTCACATTATAACTTTATCATCTTATCGCTTATCACTGTTCTCATGATGTTTCGGATAGGCGGTAATCGCCTCTATCGGGTTCGTGCATTGTATGTTGCCCTGCACGGTGCGGGGCTTGCCAGTCTTGACGTTGCGCAGATGGAGCGTGTAGTAGGCGGTATAGATTTGGTATTCGGCGAGGCGCATGATGCTGGTGAAGCCCGGCTTCAGGGTCAGGGTGCGCATGACGGGCGGTTCCATGTCCACAAAGAGCATGTTGCTGCCGTATCGGAAGTATTCGATGCGGTCGGTTCCGGGTTTCACGCCTTGCGAGATGTCGGCGGCAGGGGCTATGATGGTGGGAGGCTCATCGCCCGTCGGCACGAGGTAGAGGTCGGCATCGCCGTGGAAGTTGAACCAACGCCTCATGCGTTCGCTCAGGTTGTAGGTGCGGGTCACGGGTTCGTCCGCCCAGTCTATCAGATAGTTATCTTCCTCTATCCGGGTGTACACGTCCTTCGGGACGGGGTCGTATTCGATGCGGTCTATCACGTAGCCGCTACCGGGTTGCTGGGTGAGGTGTATCTCTTCTCTCTGGAAGTAGTCCTTGTCGTTTATTTCGAGGTTGAAGTCGAAAGCTTCGTTCTTGGGGTTGTCGCCGAGGATGATTTGCAGTTCGCGGTCGTTGGGGCGGATGAAGGTGATTTCGTAGGGTGGGTAATCGACTACGATTTTGCCTTTCGTGTCCAGCCGGCAGTTGGTGCGTCCCATGTCGGTGCCGTCCAATGTGTAGAGCTCTCCGGCTAAGTAGTGGGTGTAGGCATCGCCATATTCGCCTCGGTAGGCTTGGTTGAGCTGCCAGTTTGAAGTGTTGAACCGCAGGGTCAGCGTATCGCCATCGCCGCTGAGGGTGGCTTCGGTGAGGGGGACTTTCAATTCGTCCACAAACACGTCGCCGTTGCAGGCGTGGAGCAGGGGCAGGAGGAGAAGGAGGAACAGATAGTTGCAAGTATGTTTCATGGTTTCAGTCCGTTTTGTTTGATAATGGCTGCAAATATAGACGGAATTTGCGATAACGGTGCAAGAAAATCGGGGAAAATGCCGGCTTAAGATTTGAATGTGATGGAATGCGCTGATAATTTGTGCTTAATGAACACTGGAGTCTGTCGTGACAGACACTGGTGTTTGAGACGACAGACACCAGTGTTTGAGACGACAGACTCCAGTGTCTGTCAAATGGGGATATATTGGTCTCCGAAACGTGAATGATTTCCCTTTATCCGATTATCCATTTGCTGCCCGGCAGGAGCGAAATGAGTTTGGTCGCCACCACGCAGCAGACGAACGTGCAGACCGCTATGGCGGGGATGGCTGCCGCCGTGGGCCACGCCAGCGCTGCCTTGAAGACCGATACCCACAGTCCGAGCCAGAAGATGTGCATCAGGTACATGCCGTAGCTCAGTCGCGATATTTCGGCGACGAGGTGCGGCGTCCGCTCCTGACGGATGAGGCTGAAGAGCAGGAAGGCGCCGGTGGTCAGCGCCACGCAGTTCAGCGTGCAGAACGACCAGCCCACTTCAAGCGTCGGAGTGTCGAGCACCACTCCCGGCGTGGCCTGCACGTAGAAGGAGAGGATGGTGGCAGCCGCTCCCGCCACTGTCAGCAGCAATCCGATGCGCAGCCGTCGTGCTTGGCTCCATGCGAGGTGTACGCGGATGTAGTGCGCCAACACCAGATAGCCTAAGTAGCCCGAGAAGTACCACAGCGCATGGTACTCGTTCCAGAAGCATTGTCCCCACGCATCGCCCAGCCAGCGGTTGAGGAACGGCAGGCAAGTGGAGATGAGGAACAGTCCGATGAAGAACCGCTCCTCGCGTGCCGAAGCCCGTTCCAGCCACGGCGAGATGACGGGGATGAAGAGGTAGAGGCTGATGAGCGGGTACATGAACCAGAGGTGCCCCGCCAGTGAGGGGAAGTTGAGCCAGAGGTGCGAGAGGTCGTGCCATGCGCTTGCGCCGTCCAGTTGTCCCCAGAGCAGGGGCAACGTGCTGTACAGCACCATGAAAATGAGGAACGGGGGCATTATGCGCATAAAGCGTTTGCGGTAGAACTGCCCGCTGCTTTGCTCCCGCTTCATCGGCACCAGCAGGTAGGCCGATACAATCATGAACAATGGTACGGACATGCGCGAGAAGCCGTCATAGACCGACACCCACAGCCGGTCTGTCTCGTTGAGAAGGAAGGACTGCGGTCCTGCCATGTCCGAGGCTCCGATGGCACCGTAATAGTTTTCGCTGGCATGGACCAGCATTACCAGAAAACACGCGAATATGCGTATGTAGTCAAGAAAAACGATTCGTTTCATTGGTTTATAGTTTATTTGATAACTCCTTCACAATCACCGCCACCCCGTTCTCATACTTGTCGAACCGCACCTTGCCGCCCGTCACTGCCGCGCGTTGGCCCGTGTAAAGTTCCACTACCTGTTCCCCTTCGCTAAAGAAGCCTCCCACGGGGATGCCCTCGCACTCTTCGGGGCGGACGCGGACAATCACGGTCTCATTTAGGCCGATGCGTGCGCACGTATGGTTGTCGAGCGTCACCTGACGGCCCGATGCCACGGCAGGATGCGCCTTCCGTATCGTTCCCAGCCGTTTGAAGTGGTCGAGCGTCACGGAGTCGATGTCCTGCCAGTTCATGTCCGAGCGGAACGCCTGGTCGCTGTCCACGTTCAGGCGTGCGTCGCTGAGGGGGCGGCGCGTCTCGTCGCCGTAGAATATCTGTGCCACGCCCGGCGCGAGCAGCAGCGTGGTGGCGCAGTCCACCAGGTTGTCCATGTCGGTGTCGCGGTGATACGAGTTGTTCAGGTAGCTGAAGGGGTGCCAGTCGGCATGCGCGGCGATGCTGTCCGAATAGGCCTGCCAAAGGTAAACAATTCCATCGAGGTCGCCGTGCTTGGGGAAGTAGAAGTTCACTAAGCTGGAGAATCCCGCTTCGGCATACGCCGGATGGTAGTCGATGGAGGCGCGGTCGTAGTCGCCTGTCAGGTAGAAGCGCTCGTCCCAACGGGCGGCGGGGTCGTCGGGATGCGCCTTGCGCCACTTCTCCAGGGCGGCGTTGCAGGCTTCGCTGAGCTCTTTCCAGCGATGCAGGTGTACGTTCTGCACGATGTCGCAGCGGAAGCCGTCGATGCCGAACTCTTCGACCCACGAGGCTATCCAGGCTATCAGATACCCGGCGGGCGGACAGTTGAGGTCTTGGCGTAGCGGGCGTGCGGAGGGGTTGACCCACGCGTCGTTGCGCTTGCCTTCGCGCTTCCATTTCCGTTTCAGGAAGTCGGGTATGCGGACGGGTTTGTCGTTCTCGTCCTTGAAGTCGGGCATCCCGTAGAGGGTGGCTTGCAGCGGGTTGGCCTCGTCCCATCCCTCGTCGGGCATGCGCACCCAGTCGCGGCCGTACCAGCCTTTCCAGTTCACCCGGTCTTCAAAGAAGCGGTCGTAGCTCCACTCCCTGATGTGCCGGGCGGCCTGCTCCTCGGTCAGCCCGGTGTCGGCAAAGCCTTGTTGCACGGCATCGAGCAGGGTGGGGTAGCCGGGGTCGTTCAGGTTGGCGCCCAGCATCACGCGTATGCCTTGGGCGTGGAGGCAGTCCACCAGGGCGCGCAGCTCTTCGATGGTGCCGTAGTTCTTGTCGGTCTGCGTGTAGTCCAGGGGGTAGTAGCCGTGGTAGCCGTAGTGTGGGAAGTCGTTCACCGCTCCGCTGCCCGACATCCATCCGTGTATCTGCTCATAGACATCGCTCATCCACACTACGTCCACGCCGAGGTCGGTGAAGTATCCCTCGCGCGCCTTCTTCAGGAGTCCGGCGAAGTCTCCGCCGTGGAAGGTCGCCGCGTTCAGCCGTTCGCTGCCATAGTCTGTGATGCGCCCGTAGTTCACGTCGTTGGTGGGGTCGCCGTTGCAGAAGCGGTCGGTCATTACAAAATAGACGGTGGCGTTGCGCCACTCGAAGTCATCGGGCGTGCCTGCCCTCAGTACATTGATGCCGCTGAGCAGCAGCATCGTTGCAATCAGATAGTTTTTCATCTTTTCCATCTTTTTTCCCGCAAAGTTAGTGCGGGAAGGGGGGATGGGCAATACTGATTTATAACCATTGAAGGGGAGGTATCTCAGAGCAACCTCATAGCCGAAGCAGCCGTAATGGCCTCATGGGAGTTCCCCACGCTTAGTTTCTCCAAGATATTCTGCCGGTGCCTGTTCACGGTGTGGATGCTGATGTCCAGCGCATCGGCTATCTGCTTGCTTGACCTTCCTTCGCGGATGAGGCGCAGGATTTCCTTTTCGCGGTCGCTCAGCACTTGGTTCCGCCTTTCGCCTAATGTTAACGGGTGTATCTCTCCGGTGTAATGGTTGATGATTCGGGGGGAGATGTCGGTCGAGGGAGTCTGCTCCGGCGACAGCGCGTAGCAGCATAGAATCAGCCAAATTTTTCCGTCGGGTGACGGGTGCAGGATTTGTGTGGAGTTGTGGATATATACATATTCATCCTTCCGGTTTCGGATGCGTATCCGGCAGGTGGCGATGTATTTCAGCTTTTCATCTCCTGCCAGAAGGTCGATGTGCCGGAAGAAGTCGTATTCCAGCATGCGCTTCTCCACCAGGTCTTCGGGATGTATGCGGTTGTAGATGATGTCCTCGTCACTGGAGCGATGCTCCGTGCAGAAGCGGGCATCGTTGCTGATGCCCAACAGCCGGCCCAGCCAGCCGGCGTGGATGAAGCAGGTGTCGGCAGACGCGTCGGTGATGACGTAGCAGGCATTGCTGACGGCTGTCATGGAAGCAATCTTCGCTTGGCAGTCGTGCAGGACAGCTTCATCCAGATGCTCGTATTCCAGATGCTGGGCGGCGTAGAGGGCGTTGAGCTCTTTGCGTAGTATGTCCATGGGCGATGCAGGGACGGCGTTTAGGCTCAGAACTCCGCTTTCGGTGCCTGTTCGGCTCCTTCGGCGGTCTTGAAGCAGGCGTGTTTCTCGAATCCGAAGAGCGAGGCAAGGATGTTCTTCGGGAAGCGGCGGATGGCGGTGTTGAACCGCAGGGGCAGCAGGGGGAGGAACAGATAGTTGCAAGTATGTTTCATGGTTTCAGTCCGTTTTGTTTGATAATGGCTGCAAATATAGACGGAATTTGCGAGAACGGTGCAAGGAGGGGTGGGAAAATCAAAAAAATGCGCCGTTTTAACGCCTTTTTTTGTAAAGAATAATCAGATGCGCACGGAGCAAAAAATGCGTGCGGGCGCATTTTTCACTGCGTGCGCATCCGGTTAAAACTGCGTGCGCACGCATTTTTCACTCCGTGCGCACGCAGTTTCAGCTCCGTGCGCACGCGGTTTTGACTCCGTGCGCACGCGGTGGAAGGCGCGTCCGCACGCATTTCCCGCCGCGTGCGCACGGCGTGGTCAGAACTCCACTTTCGGTGCCTGTTCGGCTCCTTCGGCAGCCTCGAAGTAGGCGCGTTTCTCGAATCCGAAGAGTCCGGCAAGGATGTTCTTCGGGAAGCGGCGGATGGCGGTGTTGAACTCCTTCGCCGTGTTGTTGAAGTTGGTGCGTGCCACGTTGATGCGGTTTTCCGTGCCTTCCAGTTGCGCTTGCAGTTCCAGGAAGTTCTGGTTGGCTTTCAGGTCGGGATAGTTTTCGGTGATGGCCAGCAGTTTGCCCAGTGCGGTGGCCAGCTGTCCCTGTGCTTTCTGGTATTCGGCCAGTTTCTCGGGTGTCAGGTCCGTCGGGTCTACCTTGATTTGGGTAGCCTGGCTGCGGGCGGCGATGACGCCTTCCAGTGTCTCCTTTTCGTGGGCGGCATATCCCTTGACGGTGTTCACCAGATTGGGGATGAGGTCGGCCCGGCGCTGATATTGCGTCTCTACGTTGGCCCACTGGTTGCTGACGTTTTCGTCCATGCTGACGAGGCTGTTGTAACCGCTGATAGCCCAGAAGGCGATGATGGCCACAATGGCCACGATAATGATGGTAATTGTTCCTTTTTTCATTTTCGTTTCTCTTTTTTCTGTTTTTGGTTAGTAAATATGTCTATTTGCTTTTCTTGTATGTTTACCTCTTCCTCCGCCACCGCTCAGCGTATTGAAGCGGTAGGTGAAGTTGACGATGCAGTAGCTTGTCAGCATGTTGCTCCTCGTGTCGGTAATGCCGTTGGCGCTGATGCTGCGGCTTTGGTTGCTCTGCTGTTGCAGGATGTCGAACACGCGCAGGCGGATCATGGCCTGTTTCCGTTTCAGGAAGCGCTTGGATATCTGCGCGTTCCACAACAGTTCGTCGCGATTGGCATTGCCGCTGTAGCCTTCGCGTATGTGCCACCTCAGGTCGGTCGATAGTTCGATGTCCCACGGCAGACGTATATGCGTGTTTCCACCCAGCGTGTAGTCGAAGGTTTCGCGGTTGCTGTTTTGCTGCTTGGCATTTTCGGCTTTGTTGTAGCGGAAGTTGCCATCCAGGGCGATGTCCAGCTTGTCGCTGCGGTACGAGGCTCTGAAGCGTTCGGTGCTGGTAAAGTTGCGTGTGGTGCTCAGTTCGGCATCGGCTCCTTTGTTATTAACAGAAATGTAGCCCACTTGGTTGTTGTAGGATGTATTGATTCCTGCGCTGAGGTTGAATTTCTTGTTTTTCAGCGGGGTGTCGAACGAGCTGTTCAGGCTGGTTCGCCAGTTGCCGTTGATGTTGACTTTGTGGTAGGTACGTGCACCGTTCGTCTTGTCATACGTCATGCGGTCGGCAATGGAGTTCAGCGTGTTGTTGAAAGTCATGCGGATGCGGAAACTGCGCATGGTAGTGGTAGAATAGCGCTCGTAACTGGCGTTCAGATTGTTGGTGAACGAGGGTTTCAGGTTTGGATTTCCGTAACGCAGACTCAGGGGATTGGTGACGTCGATTACTTCCTGCAGGTCTTCGATGTCGGGGGCATTGCTCCGGCCGTTGTAGCGCAGATTGATGCGTTCGCGGCGCGAGAAGTAGTAGTCGGCCGACAGCGTAGGCGACCAGTTCAGTACGTTCTGCCGTGGCAGGTCCTTGCCGGTGTTCGGTCCTATGCTTGTCCGGCTCGTGCTCGATTGCGGATTCAGTGAGATGCCGACGTTGTAGATCAGACCTTTCTGCAGGGTATCGTTTTGTGTGTGGTCGCCCTGAATGGAAAGGTTGATGTTGTGGTTGGCATATTTGTTGTTTACTTTCGAGCTGAGTTCTTCGTTGTAGTCGTAGTTGAATCGGTCGGCATAGTTGATGCTGTCGTAGACAAGCGACTGGGAAAGACTGCGCGAATTGGAGAACGAATAGTTCATGCTGAGCCGGTAGTGCTTGGACAGCGGTTCGATGTAGCCGACGGAGATGTTCCAGTTGGTGGAGTTGCTTTTCCCCCGGGTGTTTCGGTCGATGTCGGAGATACTGTCCTGCACGAAGAACTGCGAGAAACTCCGGTTGTAGTTGTCACGGTCGTTGTTGTTATGGCTGAAGCTGAACGACATGTGCAGGTTTCGTCCGGCTTTTCGGAAACGGTGGTAGAAGGCGCCTCCTCCGTTCAGGTTGTAGCTTTGGTTGTTGCCTGTGCTCGACGAGGTTGTCTCGCTGACGTCGTCGTGGTTGTTGTCCGAAGTCTTGTTCCAGTTTTCTCTCCACGAATCCGATTGGCTGTAATTCATGTTGAGGTAAGCATTGATGGTATTCAGACTGTCGACTCTCCATTCCATCCAGGTGTTTCCGTTCAGGCTGTGGTTGCCGTTCTCGCTGTCCGACCGTCGGTTGGCATAAGTCGATTCATCGCCCAGGAAAGTTTCCGAGGATGTTTCGGTACTGGTCTCGTTGACGTTGTGGCGGTAGTTCACGTTACCGCGGATGTCGAGCTCTTTGCTTTTCTTCGCATAGGTGACGCCGGCGTTCTGCTGTGTACGCTGTCCGTTGCCTTGTCGGCGGGTGTTGTTGGCCGCTCCTACGAAAGACAGGTTCATGTCGTCGGTGAAGTGGTTGATGTTGGCATTGCCTTCGTATCGGTCTTTGGTTCCGTATCCTTCGATCAGGTTGCCCATCCATCCGCTGTTCTTTTTCAGAGTCAGGTCCAGGACGGGTGTTTCGTTTCCGTCCTTGATGCCGGTCATTCTCTCCTTATCACTCTTTTCCTTGTAAGCCTTCAGTTTTTTGATGGCATCGGCCGGCAGGTTCTTCATCGACATTTCCGTATCGTTGCCGAAGAACTCTTTTCCGTTAACCATGATTTTCTTGATTTCCTCACCGTTGAGGGTGATTTTTCCGTCCTCGTCTACCTCTACGCCAGGCAGCTGTTTGACCAGTTCTTCGAGCATATCGCCCGCTGCTACCCGGTAGGCCGAGGCGTTGTATTCCGTAGTGTCGGCATTGACGACAACGGGCGGCGCTTCGGCCGTAATGACTGTTTCGGACAGCAGGACAGCATCTGTCTGCAATGTCAGGTTGCCCAAATCCTTGTGAGTTCCCGATTTGTCAGTCAGCGAAACAGGTTTGTACAGTGTTGTGTAACCGATGAAAGATACCTTTAACAGATAATTGCCTGCCTTGATTCGTGGCAGGCTGAAGTGTCCGTCCTTGTTGGTGGTGTTTCCGGCCGCTTGCGAACTGTCGGGCAGGGCCAGAAGCTGCACGGTTGCAGCCTCTACCGGTATTTCTCCGTTCTGCTCGGTCACCTTTCCGGTGACGGTAATGGTTCGTTTCTGTGCCATGACATTCCCAAACATTAGCATTAGTAGCAAAGATGTAATAATAGCGCTTTTCATGTGTGTTTATTGTTGAAGTGTTTTTATAGGACAGTCGTAGAGTCAGAAGGTTTAATGCTGTCCTGAGGATGGTGTCAGAATCTTGATCCGGCGCCTCCTCCGCCTCCCATGCCTCCTCCGAAGCTGCCTCCACTAAAACCTCCGCCACCGCTGAAGCCTCCTCCGCCTCCGAAGATGACCGGACCGCTGCCTCCACGTCCGCGATAGTTTTCGTCGTACGATTGCTGTTGGCGCACAACTTTATGTCCGCAGTTCTGGCAGATGTAAGTGACGTTTTCCGTCCGTATACCGTTGCGGCGCGAGATGAGCTGGCTGGAGCTGCGCTGTAGCTTGTGCTGCCCGCATTTGGGGCATTTGCTGGCATGACGTACGGCAATGTAAGCCACCAGAAAACTTACAGCGATAATGCCGAAGAGAAGTAATACATAAGTCATTCCATTGTTACCTCCTTCATCTGCCGACGGATCGTTTTCCATCGAGCCGTCCAGCCGGCCGCAAGTGGCACGTACACCGGCTACCATTCCTTCGCTCCATCGGTTATCCTTCAGATAAGGAATCATTTCGCGTGTCTGGATGCGTTTGCAGATGGCATCGGGCAGAGGGCCTTCCAGACCATAGCCGGTATAGAACTGGATACAACGCTGGTCGGTGACAAGCAGGATGACCAGTCCGTTGTCTTTGCCTTTCTGTCCCACGCCCCACGAGTTGAGCAGACGGTGGCAGAAGTCGAAACAGTCTTCATCGCCAATGCTGGGAACTACGGCTACGACGCTCTGTATGCCCGTCTGTTGCTCCAGCCGGTAAAGCATACGGTCGATGCTGTCGCGGGCAGATATGTTGAGGATGTTCTCGGGGTCGGTGACGTAACGGGTCTTGTCCTGTAAGTGTACTTTGGGTAAGTTGTCGGGAGTATACACTGTTTGTGCCCAAGCCATCAGTCCTAACAGATGGCAGAGCAGAATAGACGTGAATATTCGCTTCATGAGTGGATATGCTTGTTTTTAGTGAATGTATTTTCTTACAAAATCGCTGACCTTGCGGGTATAGGCTTCGGGGTTCTCCTTATAGGCTACGGCATGTTCGGCACCGGGCACTATCCAGAGTTCCTTGGGTTGAGGCTTGGCCTCGTAAAGGGGATGCACCATCCAGGTGGGCACAAACGTGTCGGCATCGCCATGGATAAAGAGCATGGGGAGGGTACACTTCTTGACCTGTTCCAGTGGAGAGGCTTCCTGGAAACTCCAGCCGTACTCCATCTTGCATAAGGCACTGGCCACATTCAGCAGTGGAAAGGCTGGCAGACTGAACTGATTCTTCAGCTCTCCTTTGAACTCGTCCCAGGCGCTGGTGTAGCCGCAATCTTCGACAAAGCATTTCACGAAAGGCTGCTGGTGCATGCCGTGCTGCACTTCGCCCGATACGCACATGGTCGTAGCGGCTCCCATCGAAATGCCATGTACGACCATCTGTGTGTTTCCTCCGAACAGATGGTTGGCTTCGTCGGTCCACAGCAATACGTCGAGCCGGTCTTTCCAGCCCATCTGTACTTCGGTGCCTTCGCTCAGCCCATGTCCGTAGAGGTCGGGCAACAGGATGTTGTAGCCCAACTGGCGGTTGTAAAGGTAACCTATCATCATCATGCGGATGGAGTTGTCTGTATAACCATGGACGATGACAGCCGTGTGGTGGGTGCTGTCGGCGGCGGGAACGTAGAGGGCATGGAGTCGCCGGCCTTCGTCGTTTTCGATGTAGAGATCGTGTAGGGCACCGACGTTCTGCAGACTGTCTATCCAGCGGCTTACGTCAGGATAGTTTTCGGCCATGTACTTCAGCGAACCTTCTATGTCGCGGCTGCGGGTGACAAGTTCAGCGGGCTTCAGCGCATAGCCCAGCATGTAATAGCCTGCGCATAGCAGCAGTGCGGCCAATGCGATGATGGCCGTCAAACTGTATTTGATGGTTTTCTTCATTTTCCTTGTTTTTGTTTGTTGGTGGACAAATGTACGATTTTGTTTTGATATACAATCAATAACGGCGGGGAGAATTGTAGCCTATCCTCCAGATACGGTCGAAGTAGGGTTGCCATTCGTTTTCGGCAATGCCTGTTTGCAGTCCGTAGAAGCGTGTACCGTTCTGCCGAGCTTCCTGTAACTGATGCAAAAGGGCGGGAGACGAAAGCGGTATGCGGAAATCGCTGATCCAGAGTACATCAGCATTCTGGTAGCTTTTGCCGGACTGTAGTAATTCGAAGGTTTTCTTCATCATGCGGCTGGCATCTGTATCGCCGCATGCCGTACGGCTGAAAAAGCTGAGCAGATTGGCCCTTTCTTTGCGGACGTCAATAGGCTGGATGGACACAGAGAAGGCAATGAGGAAACAATCGCGTTTCTGGCGGTCGGCAATTTCCAGCAGTCTGATTAAAGTAGAGTGTGCTACTCTTTCGGGTACTCCCGTCATGCTGCCCGAAGTGTCCAGGCAGACAATCATCGGTCCTTTTCGTTGGGCAGGGCGTGTTTGCAGGCGTCGTGCGGGTTGGGTGATTTCCGATTGATAGCGGAATGTCTGCAATTTTTGTGTCAGAAATCTGTTGAGGAAGATTTTCTCCAGTTCCTTGTCGGAACAATAGGCTATCTCGATGGGGAGAAGGCTGTTCAGGTCGTTGCTGATGGTGATGCCTGCTATGTCGCACTGTGAGGCATGTTCCAGTTTGCTGTCATTGCCTTCGGTTATATGGATACGCTCCTTACCGTCGTCGTGGGCGGTTCGTCCCATGGCATCGGCCACTTCGGCAATCTGCGGGAAATCTTTCTGGATGCGTACGATTTTACGTATCCGTTCGAAGTCGCTGGTGTTCCACAGTCCGTTCATCATGCCCCATGTCTGCATGAATTCGTCCTTCTCTATCCGGTTTCTTTGCAGATAAGAAGGAATGTTCTGCAGATTGGAGGAGATGCGTCGTTCGAGGCTTTCCCGATAGTTCTCTATTTCAGCTTCTTTCTTTTCGTTCAGTTGACGTTGTATGGCTTCCTTCCAGTCTTCGGCCAGCTTTTCCCATAGGATATCGTCGTCCGTCTGCCCTTCTTTACCGAATGCCTGCCGGTAGAAAGGGGCGTTGAAACCGTATCGTCCGTACTGGCAGTCCAGTTCTTCTACCAGGGCTTGCCAACCGTCACGTTTGCGGTCGTGTGTCCATTGGGTAATGAGCTGCCTGCTTTTTTCTTCCGACTGTTTACGTTGGTAATTGTATTTCTCGCGTTCCAGATTTTGCAGAATGAACTGGCTCAGTGTGTCGTACAGCACGCGTGCGCAAACCTCGTCGGACAGGGCTTGTACCTTGATGATAGGATTTTCCAGAATCGAACGCAGGTATGTGTAGAGCGGTTCGCTGCTGCCGGTCTCCAGAAATTCGCCTGTGGCAAAATAGTGGTCCAGCACTTCGGTATAGAACGACTGTTCATGCCTCATCGCCGTATAGCAGTTTGCGGGCATCTACTCGGGCGAATGCAATCAGTTTGCGCAGATTGGCCACGTGTTGTTCTATCTCCTTCTTGTCTTCCTCGCAAAGGAAAATGTTGGTATACAGCTTGTAGGCCAAGCTGTTGATGGCATTGTTTGCCTGTTCCAGCTCCGTTTCGTAGTCGCGGTTGACTGTCGGTCTGGTCGACTGACTGACAGCCTGTTTCTCTCCCGGAGGCAAACGGCGCATGCTGTATCGCACTCCGTCGATGTACAGGTAATGGTTGTCGCGGTAGAGGCGGATCTGTCTGGCATTTTTTGCCTTCATCTGACTGCTGTCTGCAAAGGTACGGATCAGGGTTCGTTCCGGATGAAGCGGGTCGGTGTACATCACGCCGGTTTGTGGAGCATCCTGTGGCTGGTGATTCTTCATTCCCATAAAGTCTGCCAGAAAGATGAATGTGTTGCCTGTGCCGTGGTTTTCCAGCTGGAAATAGAAGTGGTCGACTATCAGCAAATTGTCGTCCCGATGGTTTTGGCTATGTCTGGCTTTTTCCAATGCCTGATGGGCGGAGTAAGCTTTCAGGTCAGCTTTCAGGGTCTGTGCAACGGACTTAATCTGTTTCTCCTGTAAGGCAAAAAGCGAGTGAATGACGAGTTGGCGTACGGCTGGCAATTCGTCGGGTTCATTCCAAAGGCTGTGGTAAGTCACAATAAGGTCGTCGGGACAGACTTCAGTACGTCCGTGCATGAAAGCAGATGCCTTCAGCAATCTGGCGATGTGCTTCCAGCGGCGGTCGCTGACGTAAATGCTTCTTCTCAAGTCACTTTCCGGAATCTCTACACTGGACAAGCGTTGCCGTATCTCAGTGATGCGGTCTAATATATCAGTTGGTATGCTGATGGCTTTGATCTGCTGTTGCCATTCAGCGTATTCGTTTTCTGTGATTTGCAGGTGAGAAGACACTGGTACTGTATCCATATCCGCCTCGTCGAGCAACATGCGGTGGAACGTGGCTTCTTTCTGGATATTGCGGCAGATGACACGTATCAGGAAACGGTCCCATAAGGCTTCCAATCCTTCGCCGTGAGCCGGAAGCTCGTTGCTTGCCGCAACCAGCAGTTTCAGGGGGAGTTTCAGTTCGTTCTCTCCGTTGCGGAATATTTTTTCATTGATAGCCGTCAGCAGTGTATTCTGTATGGCAGGACCGGCTTTCCATATTTCGTCCAGAAAAACGATGTCGGCCGAAGGCAAATATCCCTGTATGATGCGTTCGTATTTGTCTTCTTCCTTCAGACGGCTGATGCTGACCGGACCGAATATTTCGTCGGGGGTGGAGAAACGCGACATAAGGTATTCGAACGCCCGTGCGCCGGCAAATACCAGCTTCAGGCGTCTTGCCACCATCGACTTGGCTACTCCCGGAGGGCCGAGCAACAAGATGCTTTCGCCTGCCAGCGAAGCCAACAGGGAAAGCGCTATTTCGTTCTCTTTTTCATAAACCCCTTTGCTGATTTCAGCCAGTAACTGGCGTATACGTTCTACCATATCCGGATGCAGCTTTATCTGTTCCAGATTTCCCATGCGGCAAAGGCTTGCAACAGCAGCATTTCCAGACCGTTTTTGACAGAAGCTCCGTGTTCTGCTCCCTTTTTCATGAACAGGGTTTCGTTGGGGTTGTATAATAGGTCGTAAAGCAGGTGGTCAGGTGTCAGCAAATCATAGGGAATATCCGGACAGAAATCTACTTTCGGATACATTCCTAATGGGGTAGTGTTGACAATGACGGTGTGTTCTGCCATCACTTCCGGTGTAAGTTCGGAGTATGTCAGTATATCGTTATTTTTTTTGGTGCGCGATACATAGGTACTCTGCACACCCAGATTGGCCAGGCCATGATATACGGCTTTCGATGCACCGCCCGTTCCCAGTATAAGGGCTTTGGTGTGATGGGGTTGCAATAAGGGTTCAATGGAACGTGTAAATCCGATGATATCCGAATTGTATCCGACAAGTTTTACTTTCCCTTTGGGTTGGCGAAGGATTTTGATCACATTGACCGCTCCAATTTTGGCAGTATCCTTATCCAGTTCGTCCAGATAGGGGATCACTTTTTCTTTATAGGGGATGGTGACGTTCAGTCCGCACAGGTCGGGGTTTTCTTCGATAACTTCCATAAAGTCTTCGATACGTGGAATTTCGAAATTCACGTATTCGGCATCAATATTCTCGGATTGGAATTTTTCGTTGAAATATCCTATAGAAAAAGAATGTTTCAACGGATAGCCTATTAAACCATACTTTTGCATAATTGTCAGTTTTTTATTTGGTTGCAACATAAAGGGTACAGATGCCAAACGTCAGTCGTTTGAAATAAACATGGCTGAAGCCGGCATTTTGGATAGCCTGCTGCATCACTTCGCCCTGAGGGAAGGCACGGATACTTTCGGGCAGATAGGTGTAGGCACTGTTGTCCTTTGATATGAGTTTGCCGATGAGGGGCATTACGATCTTGGAATAGATAGCAAACAGCTGCTTCATGGGGAAGCGGTCGGGAGTGGAAAGTTCAAGAATAACCAGATGTCCGCCAGGGCGGAGCACACGGCATATTTCGCCGAGAGCTTTATCCAGATGTTCGAAATTGCGGATGCCAAAGGCGACGGTCAGTGCATCGAAAGTTGAATCGGCAAAAGTGAGAGCTGTACAGTCCTCACGGGCGAAAGAAATACGGTCTGCAAGTCCTGCCTGGCGTACTTTTTCACGTCCGACGTTCATCATACCTTCCGAAATGTCAGCACCTATCAACGATTGGGGTTGCAGTTCGCGGCAAGCCAGAATGGCAAAGTCGCCGGTACCGGTAGCTATATCCAGCATCTGTTGCGGGTGGTAAGGACGGAGTGTGTGGATGGCTTTCTTGCGCCAGCTGCGGTCGATACCCAGTGAAAGGGTGTGGTTCAACTGGTCGTAGGTAGGAGCGATGTGGTCGAACATCTGTTCTACCTGTTCGCTTTTCTTCCCTTCCTTGCCGTAGGGCATGACTTTTTCTTGTGGGTACTCCATAATAATTGCTATGTTCTTTTGCGCAAAGTTAAAAAAATAACTATTTCAGTGTGCTAATTGGTGTATAAATTCCTTTTGTGGCATACGCTTCTTTTCAGTTAGTTTCAAGAAATTGTGAAATTTTTGTTTTTTGCTATACCCGTTTGGGTATAAATTTAATTAAATACAGATAAAATATACCCTATAAGGTATAATAGATGGAAACTTATGTTATATTTGTACCCGAAAGGGTATAAAATATGGAGCATACAGTAATTGCAGACTTTGTGAAAGAGATGCGCCGACAGTTCGGACTGACTCAGGTAGACTTGGCTGACAAGTCGGGTGTGGGTTTGCGCTTTGTGCGCGACCTGGAGCAGGGCAAGCAGACCTTGCGGATGGATAAGGTAAATCAGGTGCTCAGTTTGTTCGGACGTCAGGTGGGACCAGTAGAAATAGACGTAAAAACAAGGGAGGATAAATCATGAAGAAGGCAAAGGTGTATCTGCACGACCGATTGGCGGGCAGGTTGGTAGAAGATGAGAACGGTTTTACTTTTACGTACGATGCCGCTTATCTGGCTTTGCCTGATGCGACAGCTATTAGTCTGACACTGCCACTGACTGAGAAACCTTATCATGATACGGTACTCTTTCCCTTCTTTGACGGACTGATACCCGAAGGCTGGCTGCTGGACATTGCCGAACGAAGCTGGAAAATCAACCAGCGCGACCGCATGTCACTTTTGTTGGCCTGTTGTAAGGACTGTATTGGAGCTGTCAGTGTAGTACCCGATGACGAAACAGAGGAGGATAAATCATGAACCGGTGTCTGTATTGCTATAAAGAATTGGGTGAGGGGATGAAGGACTTTCATCCGGCTTGTGCCCGCAAGTTTTTCGGTACCCGTACAGTGCCTGAGTTGCCATACGTGCGTGGGCAGTTGGGCGACCTGGCCCGGGAAGTAGTGCGTAGCCAGACTACCCTTACCGGGGTGCAGGCCAAGCTTTCGCTCGACATTAATCGGGGCGGACGCAACGAGCCTGACCGTTTTACCATTGTGGGGCTGTGGGGACGCTTTATTCTGAAGCCACAGACACAATCCTATCGTGCTTTGCCCGAACTGGAGGACGTCACCATGCACCTGGCCGAAGCTGCTAAAATCAGTGTGGTACCCCACAGTCTGATACGTTTCAGTGACGGTGAACTGTGCTATATTACCCGTCGTATCGACCGGTTGCCCGATGGACATAAAGTGGCAATGGAAGACATGTGCCAACTGTCCGAGCGGTTGACAGAGTACAAATACAAAGGTTCTTATGAACAGATAGCCAAACTTATCCGTCGCTATTCTTCTACGCCCCAGCTGGATGTAATCAACTTCTGGGAGGTAGTAGTATTCTGTTGGATAACAGGCAATGCAGACATGCATCTCAAGAACTTTTCACTTTATAATCTGATGGGCGGATATACGCTTACTCCGGCTTATGACATGTTGTCTACTGCGCTGGTGATGCCCGAAGATACCGAAGAACTGGCTCTTACCCTTAACGGGAAGAAGAATCGGTTGCGCAAGACGGATTTCTACAAGGCCATTACAGCTTCGGGAGTAGAAGAGAAGGTGATTGAGAATCTGGCTCGCCGCTTCAGTCGAGCTTTGCCTAAGTGGTTTGAACTGATAGACCACTCTTTCCTGCCTGACGACATGAAGAGGCAATACAAACAACTTATCTTGCGCCGCGTGGTGATGCTGCGCTGACAGTCCTGCAGGCTGAACAAAAACAGACGCGGATTACATGGAACAGGGATGGTGATATCCGCAGAATTCCGCGTAATCCGCGTCAGATGTATTTCAAAAGCAAGTGTGCTCTCTGTATTTCTGCATTACTTGCTCAGGTATTCTGTTACATTCTTTTCGATACGGGCAGCAATGTCTTCGGTTGCCTCACGGACGAACTTCTCGCCGGTGATGTGTTCGTACAGTTCGATGTAGCGTTCGCTGATTGAAGTAACAATTTCGTCGGTCATTTCTGGTACCTGCTGGCCTTCCTTACCCTGGAAACCATTGTCCATCAGCCATTCGCGTACAAACTCTTTAGAGAGCTGCTTTTGAGGTTCGCCTTTCTCGAAGCGTTCTTCGTAGCCTTCGCTGTAGAAGTAACGGCTGGAGTCGGGTGTATGGATTTCGTCCATCAGGTAGATCTTACCGTCGTGCTTACCGAATTCGTATTTTGTATCTACCAGGATGAGGCCGCGTTCGGCAGCAATTTCTGTACCGCGCTTGAAGAGAGCCAATGTATATTTTTCCAACAGGGCATATTCTTCAGGAGTAGCCAGACCACGTGCCAGAATTTCTTCTTTGGAGATATCTGCATCGTGTTCACCGATTTCGGCTTTGGTAGTCGGGGTGATGATGGGTTCGGGGAACTTCTGGTTTTCCTTCATGCCTTCGGGCAGACGTACACCGCAGATTTCGCGTACACCGCTCTTGTAGGCACGCCAAGCTGATCCGCAGAGGTAGCCGCGTACAATCATTTCTACCGGGAAACCTTCGCACATAACACCAACGGTCACCATAGGATCGGGTGTAGCCAGTTTCCAGTTAGGGCAAATGTCGGTAGTAGCATCGAGGAACTTAGCTGCAATCTGGTTCAGCATCTGTCCTTTGAAGGGGATGCCTTTGGGCAGGATAACGTCGAAGGCCGAGATACGGTCGGTTGCTACCATGACGAGTTTTTCACCGTTGATGTTATACACGTCGCGTACTTTTCCGTGATAGACGCTCTTCTGTCCCGGAAAATGATAGTCAGTTTTAGTTAACGCTTGTTTCATAACTATTTTGTATTTTGATTAATGTTAGTCGTTTAACTTTTCTTTTCTTCTTTTAGGCGTTCACGTTCCGCTTTCTGTTCTTTCTCAAACTTTTCGTACGCTTCTACAATTTGAGTAACTAATTTGTGTCGCACAATGTCTTTTTTGTTCAGTTCGATGAAGCTGATGCCTTTCACTCCTTTCAGAATCTTCAGGGCTTGTACGAGGCCGGAGGTTTGTGAAGAGGGGAGGTCAATCTGCGTCATATCGCCTGTTACAATCATCTTGGTGTTCATGCCCATACGGGTAAGGAACATCTTGATTTGGGCGGTGGTGGTGTTCTGTGCTTCGTCGAGGATGACGACCGCATCGTTCAGCGTACGTCCACGCATGAAGGCCAGCGGGGCTATCTGTATGATGTTCAGCTCCATGTATTCCTTCAGTTTGGCAGCGGGTATCATGTCCTGCAGGGCATCGTATAGCGGTTGCAGGTACGGATCTATCTTGTCTTTCATGTCGCCGGGCAGGAAGCCGAGTTTTTCGCCAGCTTCAACGGCGGGGCGACTGAGGATGATTTTCTTGATTTCCTTGTTCTTCAGGGCACGCACAGCCAGGGCGATGGCGGTATAAGTCTTACCCGATCCGGCAGGACCGATGGCAAACACCATGTCGTTCTTATGGAAGGCATCTACCAGTTTCTGCTGGTTTTCGCTTCGGGGAATGATAGGCTTGCCCGTGACGCTGAACACGATAACGTTGCCGCTTTTTTCGGCTTGTGGGGCATTGCCTTTAATGATGTCGATGATGACTTCTTCTTTCAGCGAATTATATTCGGAGCAGTATTTTTCCAGTTTGGTAATGTTTTCCTCGAAGGCGCACATTTCTTCTTCGTCGCCCAGCACTTTGATGACGTTGCCGCGCGCTACGATGCGCAGTTTGGGATAAAGGGCTTTTATCAGTTGCATGTTGGCATTGTTCACGCCGTAAAAGATGACCGGGTCGATATCTTCAAGGACAATCAGTTTTTCTATCATTGATATGTTTTAATGTTCATGAAATGCAATGCAAAGTTAGTGAAACGTTTGGAAAACCCTATCACTTTGCAGTGTTATTTTTTAATACAGGCTTGACGACGATGCCGTTCGCATTCTTGGTGCAACGGATGCATTCGTGCCGTAAGGCTTCGGTCTTCATATTGAAGAGGATATTGGGATTGAAATGCTGTCCGTTGATGCGTGTCTCGAAGTGCAGGTGTTCGGTCGTTGCACGTCCCGTACGTCCGGTCAGGGCAATGGGTTGGCCAGCCTTTACCGTGTCGCCACTTTGTACCAGATTCTTGGAGTTGTGGCTGTAGACGGTTTCCAGTCCGGAGGGGTGACGCACCACGATGACGTTGCCATAGGCACTGTAGGGTTTCGACATACGCACAATGCCATTGAAAGCGCAACGGATGGTGTCGTTGGCACGGGTCTTGATATCGACACCCGTGTGTCGCCCGCCGCCCCGTCCGTAGGGCGAAATGACTTTGCCGCCGGGCAGAGGGAAGCTGTAATCGGTTGCCGCCAGACTGTCCAGATGAATATGGATGCTTTTACTTTTGTCGAACAGTCCCGGAGTGGCCACCCGGATGTGGTTCTTCTCCATGTTCGAGAACGCCGGACGTTTTTCCTGTGCGTGGACGTTCAGCGTCAGCAGGCTGATAAGGATAATGAATAGCGATGTTTTCATTCGAAGTAGCAGATGCTTCCCCCGTCGGAAGAGGCGTATTTCTTTAAGAGTTCTTGTGTCATTTCGGCAGCTTGTTGCAGACGGACCGTATCTCCGTCGTAGCCGTTGATAATGGCCAGTATGTGGCGGGTGCCGACATCCATCTTGGTGCGTTCGTTGTCGCTGGTTGGGGTGCCGATGCCTCCTACGGTGTCGCGGAAGACGGGCAGGCCTTCGATGTTGAGCACACCGCGTCCGATGCCTTCGAACGGCTCACCGGCACGTCCGATGCCCAGACAAAGGTCTGTTCCTTGTATCTTGTCGGCGTCGAAGCCGCCGATGCTGTAACCCGTACGCAGCGAGACGAGGTTGATGAGGTCGACCAACGTATCGATGCGGTACAGTTCGAGTCCGCGGAGCAGACGGCGGCGCAGGGCCTCGGCCGAGGGACGGTAGCGGCTGGGATCTTTGCCGCATCGGCGGTAGGCCTCGCGGGTGGCGGCAATGACAGGTTGCTGTTTGATGCCGTCGGTTGTTTCGTTAGCCCTCAGTTCTTGGGTGAATATATCGATTTCCTGCCAAAGTCCTTCGTTAAAGGGTGTATTGATGACTTCGGCATAGACGGCTGCTCCACGGTATTCGGGGCAGTGTGATTTCAGTTCTTCGGATAATGTAAGTTGATACATGATGTATGCTGATGTTTATGCACTATTTGTTTTTCCTGTTGCAAAAGTACGTTTTTATCGGCTAAGTTCTTTCGACGGTACTTGCTTTTCTTGTCATTTACCTGAATCGCCATCCTAAGCCCAGCATCAGGTTGTTGGGGTCTTTGAACTTACTGAGCTGATAGCCCGTATGAAGGAAGAGGTTGCGGGTAAGGAATGTCTTCAGTGCCAATATCTGATAGAAGCCTTTGGTGTCCTTTCCTTTGTAGAGCACGTTGTGCCCGATACCGATGTTGACCGAGAAAATGGGCATGACCAGTTCGGCACGTGCCGACAGGCCTACGGCAAACTGTTCGCGGAAGGGTGGCCGGTAGAATTTCGGATCGTCGTCAGTTCCTCCGGCATAATGCCCCTGGAGGTTGGCGCTTTCGTCAAACTGGGCATCGAGCGAGATGCCTGCCCGGAAATACTTGTTGAAGTCGTACATCGGGTTGAAGTTGAGTCCGACAATGCCGAACGAGCCAGGTATCAGATGTCCCATGTTGTAGTCGTCGATGTATCCCCGTTTGCGTGTAGCACCGTACACGACGAGGTCGTAACTGAAGTGGGGGCGGAAGTCGTTCGGATTAAGTTGTCCGGCATTGGCTGACGGACTGCTGTTTTCTGCCCCGAAGGTCCGTACCAGTCCGATTCGACCACCTACAGGGTTCACACCGCTGTTTGGGTAATGGGTGTTTCCGTTGGAGTAGTGGGTCAGGTCGATTCCCGCTGTCAGGTTCCATTGGGGATTGATTTGCCAGTTCAGGAAGAAGCCCAGATTGATGTAGGCATTGATCTTCGAGCCTACCACGTCGTTGTAGCCCAGCACTTGTGATCCGTCCTCGGGTATGTGATACTTCTCCCACCCGAAGGAAGCGCCGAAGTTCCATTCGTAGTCCAGCGAGAGGGTGGGCGACAGTCGGGCGATGCGTGAGCCTTGAAAGGCGTAGACAGCGACGGGATGTCCGATGGGCGGGCGGTTGTCGAAGTGGTTGTACGATACGCCGATGCCTTGATAGGCGTGCGGATAAAGCCGTCCCAGTCTTGAGTCCTTATTAAAGCGAAAAGCGTACTTCAGGTGCACCGACCACACATTGCGTATGGGTTGCCCCGTGGAGTTGTCTCCGTCGAAAAAGTCGTTGGTAGGTACTACGTAGGCAGGGCGGAAGTCGATGCCGAGCTGGTGGGTGAGCTTTCTGGATACGCTCGGTTGGCTACAGGCGGACGTATCCGTCGGGAGGGTATGGTTGCCGGTATGTTGCGCGGCGAGCGGCATTCCTGTCACGAGGCATGCGATAAGGCCTATGCAAGTGCAGAGTACTCTCGTCCGGTTTGTTTGTCTTTTCATCTTTTCTGGTTCAATGATGTTCCGATTCTATTGTTTGCAGCTCTGTAGCAGTGCGATAGGACCTTGAGGAACTGATGCCCGCCGGTTGCCAAAGGCATACTGCTTCAGCCTTGTTCGATAAAGGAATTCAAAAGTACGTAAAAAACTCCAAACCGGACTACTATTAGTATTTATTATGATTGCGGCCTGCCGCACGGGCGGTTGGGCAAAGCTGTTCTTACGCTTTCAGCATGATGCCCGACAGCATACGCCCCGACTTGATTCCCAGCCGGCGGGCGGAGAAGAAATCTTCGTGACGGGTGTAGGTGCAGATGCCGGCAGTCTCTATCTGGGTGGCGGGCAGACCGAAGTCCAGCAGTTGCAGCTGGTTGGCAGCCCACAGGTCGATGTGATGCTTGTGGGTGTCGTTCCTCCATTCGGCGATGTAAGGCATGGGGAAGCCGGCAGCGCGGAAGGCTTCGTACACCTCTTCGCCCACCTCGAAGGCGGCGAGCGAGATACCGGGGCCGATGATGGCATGCACGTCTTTGCCCTCGGTGCCGTAGAGGGTCTGCATCCGCTCCAATGTGCGTAGGGCGATGCGGCCCACTGTGCCCCGCCAGCCGGCGTGGACGGCAGCGACGACGCGGTGCCTGTGGTCGTATAATAAGATAGGTATGCAGTCGGCCGTCGAGATGCAAAGGCAGATGCCCGGCTCGCGGGTGATGAGGGCGTCGATGCCTTGCAGGCGTTCGTGCCGTGTCTGCGGGTCGGCCTGCAGATAGTCAGTGTCGATGACGAGGGAGGCCGTGCCGTGTGTCTGCCAGGGGATGATGAGTTCCTGCGGGCGTTGCGGCAAGGTTTGCAGAAGCAGTTCCTGGTTGTGGCAGACGTTTTCGGCACTGTCGCCTGTGTAGGGCGTGCAGTTCAGCGAGGCGTATGTGTCTGTGCTGATGCCGCCGTGGCGTGTGGTGCTAAAAGCAAAAATGTCGGGGCATGCACCGTTTAGTGCATACTCTAACATTCGTTTATCGGGGTTGCGACGGCTCATTGCTTGTCGTCCTCCCAGTCTTCTTCTTCGTATTCGAAGTCTTCGAGGTCTTCCACGTCGTCCTCGTCCACGTATTCGATGCTGAGGTCTTCGTCTTCGCCTTCGTCGGCCAGTTCTTCCTGCAGGTGGCTCATGTCTTTGGGACGGTGGGTGATGCTTTCAATCTTGCCCTCAATCTTGTTGCTTTCCTTGTTGAGTTCCTCCCACAGGATGTCCTTCAGCACATTGATGCCGAGGCCCGAGATGGCAGAGATGAACACGTGAGGCACGTCTTTGGGCAGGGTCGGCTCTATCTCGTCCATCAGTTCCTGGTCCAGCATGTCACACTTGGTGATGGCCAGTACGCGCTGCTTGTCCAGCATTTCGGGGTTGAAGTTCTTTAGCTCGTTCAGCAGAATGTTGTATTCCTTGGTGATGTCGTCGCTGTCGGCAGGCACCATGAACAGCAGCAGCGAGTTGCGTTCGATGTGGCGCAGGAAGCGCAGACCCAGTCCGCGTCCTTCGCTGGCTCCTTCGATGATGCCGGGAATGTCGGCCATGACGAACGACTTGCCGTCGCGGTAGGACACGATGCCCAGGTTGGGCTCCATCGTGGTGAACGGATAGTTGGCTATCTTCGGTTTGGCCGATGATACGGCCGAGAGTAGTGTCGACTTGCCAGCGTTGGGGAAGCCCACCAGTCCGACATCGGCCAGTAGCTTCAGCTCCATGATGACGGTCATTTCCTGCATCGGTTCGCCGGGTTGCGCAAAGCGCGGTGCCTGGCGGGTGGCTGTCTTGAAGTGCCAGTTGCCCAGTCCGCCGCGTCCGCCCTTCAGCAGGATGACTTCCTGTCCGTGCTCGGTGACGTCGCAGATGTACTTGCCCGTTTCGGCGTTGTAGACCACGGTACCACAGGGCACTTCGATGACCTTGTCTTCGCCGTCCTTGCCGAAGCTGCGGTTCTTCGAGCCGCTTTCGCCGTGTCCGGCCATGATGTGTCGGTCGTAGCGCAGGTGTAGCAATGTCCAGTAGTTGCGATTTCCGCGCAGGATGACGTGTCCGCCGCGTCCGCCATCGCCGCCGTCGGGTCCTCCGTTGGGCACGTATTTGGCACGACGCATGTGTGTGGAACCTCGGCCGCCCTTACCCGAGCGGCAATATATCTTTACGTAGTCTACAAAGTTCGATTCTGCCATAATGTCTGAATTAAGAATGATGAATGGGGAATGAAGTATTCCGTCTGCAAAGATACAAATAATTTCCTATAATGCTATGATACTGACTCATCCGTCTTGCATATCTGCCTTTCGTATATTATCTTTGCGAGTAAGGGAGGAATCATCCGGGATGATTCCTATAATCATTGCGGATGATTCTACCAATCATCCCGGATGATTCCTGTCAAGGGTATAAGGAAAGCCCTGCACAGTCGGCAGGCAGGGATGTCAGAGCCGGCGGTGGAGGGAACGTGAACAATAACATTTAAATGATAAAGATATGGCTTTTTACAAGAAACAGAAGATGAATGGGAAATGGTATCCGCGTTCGTTTACGGTAGGAACTATGGATACGGATCAGGTGGCCGAACGGCTTTCGCGCATGTCGACCGTCAGTAAGGGCGATACGTACGCCGTGCTGTTGGGGCTGGGCGAGGTGCTGGGCAGTATGCTGGAGGCTGGTTATTCGGTGAAGCTGAAAGGGGTAGGCACGTTCTATCTGACCGGCCGTGCCGAAGGGCAGGGTGTAGATACACCCGAAGAAGTATCGGGTCAGCAGTTCTCGAAGCTGCAGGTACGTTTTATTCCCGAATATCGGCGCGAGCAGAACGGCAAGGTGACGGGGCGCACGCTGGTGCCCGACAAGGTGGAGTGGACGGAGTTGGAACTGAAGAAATGAAGGAAAACAAAAAACACCACGGATGACGCTGAAGGTCACAGCCGGGAAAACGGTCTGTGCCAATCGGTGTAATCCGTGGTGAATGTCTTTTTAGCGTGGGAAGCCTTTTACTTCACAGCATCGATAGCCTTGCAGATATCAGCTGTGATAGTCTCCAGCTCGCCCAGTCCGTTGATGTGGGCGTAGAGGCCTTCCTGCTTGTACCAGTCGATCAGCGGAGCGGTCTGGCTGTGATAAACGGTGAGGCGCTTCTTGATGGTCTCTTCGTTATCGTCGGCACGGCCTGACTGCTGTCCGCGCAGGATGAGGCGTTTCATCAGTTCGTCTTCGGGCACGTCGAGGTCGAGCATCACGCTTACCTGCTGTCCGCGCTCAGCCAGCATCTTCTTCAGTGCTTCAGCTTGTGCGATGGTACGTGGGAAACCGTCGAAAATAACGCCTTTCGAATCCTTGAAGCTGTCGAGTGTAGAAGCCAGGATGTCGATAATCAGGTTGTCGGGGAGGAGTTGGCCCTGGTCGATGTAACCTTTGGCTGTCTTGCCCAGTTCCGTTCCGTTCTTTATTTCGGCACGCAGCACGTCACCCGTGGAGATGTGGTTGATGCCATACTTTGCTACAATTCTCTCGCTTTGTGTGCCCTTTCCAGAACCCGGGGCACCGAAAATTACAATGTTCAGCATATTTATTTAAAAATGAAGAATTAAAAATGAAGCATTAGGAAAAAAAGGAAGTATGAAGAACGATTACCATTCTTCGTTCCTTTTTTCTCAGTCTTCATTGACTACAGTATATATGTCCTTATAGTTCCGTCCAAATCCGTCGTAATCCAGTCCGTAACCCACAATGAAGTCGTTGGGGATGTGCATGGCGGCATACTCGATGTTGAGGTCTACTTTCAGCTTTTCGGGTTTTACCAGCAGGGTGGCGATATGTATCTCTTTCGGCCCGCGGGTGCCCAGCGTCTCAAGCAGGCGTTGCATGGTGAGGCCCGTGTCTACAATGTCTTCTACGATGACTACGGTACGGTCGCTCAGGTCTTCGTTGATGCCGATGACTTCCTTAACGGCACCTGTCGATGCTACTCCCTGATACGAAGCCAGCTTGACGAATGATATCTCGCAAGGGATGGTGATGCGTTTCATCAGGTCGGCGGTGAACATGAACGAACCGTTCAGTACGCTCAGGAAAAGCGGATTCTTACCTGCCAGGTCACGGTTGATTTCGTTGGCTACGCGGCTCACTTCTTTCAGTATATCCTCCTCCTTAATGGAGACGGTGAACTTCTTGTCTTTAATCAGTATGCTATCCATGGGACTTGTGATTATTAAATTGGTGCAAAGGTAGCGAAATTATTCCACTCCATGCATCATCTTCTGCAATTTCTTCGACAACAGGAAGAGGACAAGCGATGCGGCGGCCGACATGACTACAAATACCAGGAAGAAGTCGAACATCGTCTCAATGCGATAGCCCAACAGTGTTTTCACCTTTCCAGCTTCGGGATAGAGGCCCGACAGCGTACCGGCAAACTTGTTGGCCGTGGCCGTAGACAGGTACCAGATACCCATCATCAGCGAAGCAAAGCGGACGGGAGTCAGCTTGTTCACCATCGACAGTCCGATGGGCGAAAGGGCAATCTCGCCCATCGTGTGGATGAAGTACAGTCCCGTCAGCCAGATGAGGCTTACCTTGACACCGGGTTGCACGTCTTTCACTCCGAAGCAGATGACCAGATAGCCCAACGACAGAAGCAACAGACCGATGGCCTGTTTGGTGGGCGATGCTGGCTCCATGCCCCGACGTGCCAGTGCTCCCCATACGCCCGGCATGATGGCTGCCAGAATAACGACGAAGAAGGGATTGAATGACTGAATCCACGAAGCAGGCATCTCCCAGCCCAGAATGACGCGGTCGGTCTGTTCCGAAGCAAACAGGGTGAGCGATGCGCCTGCCTGTTCATAGGCTGCCCAGAAGAAGATGACGAAGAAGGCGATGATGTAGATGACCAGAATGCGGTCGCGTTCGATCTTGGTGAGCGATCCGTCCATCAGGATGCTGGCCGGGAAAACAATGCAGGCCGTAAAGATGCCGATGCTGATCCAGTCGTTGCCAAAGCACCAGTAGAAGAACAGGGCAAGTACGATGGCCATCGCACTGCACACCCACAAGTTACGGCGTTTGCGGCGTGTATCTTCCGGCGTTTGGGTTTTGGCAGATGTTCCTTCGGTCGCCTTGCGTGCATCGGGTACAACACCCAGCTGCTGTCCGTCCGGACCGATGAGGTAGCGGTTCTTCTGCGTCTCGAACAGCACTACGGTAAATACCGTGACGATGGCAGCAATCAGGAAACCCCATTTGAAGTCCTGCGGATTGCCCGTTTCGCCGAAGTAACCACAGACAAGCGGAGCGAGGAACGAGCCTACGTTGACACCCATATAGAATATGGTATAGGCCGAGTCAAGTCGCCGGTCACCAGGCTCGTACAACTGTCCGACGAGCGACGATACTGTAGGCTTGAAGAATCCGTTTCCTAATATAAGAAATGTAAGTCCGCCGTACATCAGTCCGTGCGATAACTCTTGCGCATCGAGCATCGAAGCACTGAAGAACATCAGGAACTGTCCGATAGCCATCAGCATGGCTCCCCAGAAGACGGAGCGCCGGATGCCCCAGTACTTGTCGGCTACATAGCCGCCGATAAGCGGAGTCAGGTAGACAAGGCCCGTATAGCTGCCATAGATGGAAGCTGCCTTTTCGGTATCGAATAACAGGGCTTGGGTAAGAAACAAAATAAAAATGGCACGCATGCCATAATAACTGAAGCGCTCTGCCGTGCTGGTTGCAAAAATCAGGTAGAGCCCTTTTGGATGTTTGGAATTGTTCATTGTTTTACGAGTTTGTTTTTATTTTGGCTGCAAAAGTAGTGATTCTTCGTGACAGAACGTACTGTTCGTCTCGATTTCCTTTGAATAAATGATACAGCTTGTGTGTTTTTACTTGCCAAATGAAACAAACGGCTTTGTCAGTCATCTCTTATATGGCTTCTTGCCGATGGGCTGGCATATCAGCGTTTTCGTCAGTATTTCCTATAATATATCTGCCAAAATGACGCTAAAATGTGACACAAAAGGCGGGTGCCTCACTGATTTTTCTTTTGGCACAAGGTTTGTTTTTTAGTAGGCGTCTGCCGATGAGGCGGACAGAAATAAACTGAATAATAACAAATAAAATAATAACGATCATGGGAAAAATTATTGGTATTGACTTAGGAACTACAAACTCTTGTGTTGCTGTATTCGAAGGCAACGAACCTGTAGTAATCGCTAACAGCGAAGGTAAACGTACAACTCCTTCTGTTGTGGCATTTGTAGACGGTGGCGAACGTAAAGTTGGTGACCCCGCTAAACGTCAGGCCATCACCAACCCGAAACGTACAGTGTACTCCATTAAGCGTTTCATGGGTGAGAACTGGTCGCAGGTACAGAAAGAAATCTCTCGTGTACCCTATCCGGTAGTAAACGAAAATAATATGCCGCGTGTCGACATCGACGGACGCCACTATACTCCGCAGGAAATCTCAGCTATGATTCTTCAGAAGATGAAGAAAACTGCCGAAGACTATCTGGGTCAGGAAGTAACGGAAGCTGTCATCACTGTTCCGGCTTACTTCTCCGATTCTCAACGTCAGGCAACAAAAGAAGCTGGTCAGATTGCCGGTCTGGAAGTAAAACGTATTGTGAACGAGCCGACTGCAGCCGCTTTGGCTTACGGTGTGGACAAGGCTAACAAGGATATGAAAATCGCCGTATTCGACCTCGGTGGTGGTACGTTTGATATCTCTATTTTGGAGTTCGGTGGCGGTGTGTTCGAAGTATTGTCAACCAACGGTGATACTCACTTGGGTGGTGATGACTTCGACCAGGTAATCATCGACTGGCTGGTACAGGAGTTCAAGAACGACGAAGGTGCCGACCTGACTCAAGACCCGATGGCTATGCAACGTCTGAAGGAAGCTGCTGAAAAGGCTAAGATTGAGTTGTCTTCTTCTACTTCTACCGAGATCAACTTGCCGTACATCATGCCGGTAGGCGGTGTGCCCAAGCACTTGGTTAAGACACTGACTCGTGCTAAGTTCGAAGCTTTGGCTCACAACCTGATCCAAGCTTGTCTGGAACCGTGTAAGAAGGCTATGAGCGATGCCGGTCTGGGTAACTCTGATATCGATGAAGTAATCCTTGTAGGTGGTTCTTCACGTATACCGGCTGTTCAGAAGTTGGTTGAAGACTTCTTCGGCAAAGTTCCTTCTAAGGGTGTTAACCCCGATGAGGTAGTTGCTGTAGGTGCTGCCGTACAGGGTGCCGTATTGAACAAAGAAGCTGGTGTAGGCGACATCGTATTGCTCGACGTAACTCCGTTGACTCTGGGTATCGAGACTCTGGGTGGTGTGATGACGAAGCTGATCGAAGCCAACACAACTATTCCTTGCAAGAAGAGTGAAACCTTCTCGACCGCAGCCGACAACCAGACCGAAGTAACCATCCACGTATTGCAAGGCGAACGTCCGATGGCTGCTCAGAACAAGTCAATCGGTCAGTTCAACCTGACAGGTATTGCTCCGGCTCGTCGTGGTGTTCCTCAGATCGAGGTTACATTCGATATCGACGCCAACGGTATCTTGAAGGTATCTGCCAAGGATAAGGCTACCGGTAAGGAACAGGCCATCCGTATCGAAGCTTCCAGCGGTTTGAGCAAAGAAGAAATCGAACGTATGAAAGCCGAAGCCGAAGCCAACGCCGAAGCAGATAAGAAAGAAAAGGAACGTATCGACAAGCTGAACCAGGCTGACTCAATGATTTTCACTACCGAGAATCAGTTGAAGGAACTGGGCGATAAGCTTCCTGCCGACAAGAAAGCTCCTATTGAAGCTGCCTTGCAAAAACTGAAAGACGCTCACAAAGCTCAGGATTTGGCTGCTATCGACAGTGCAATGGCCGAACTGAACACTGCTTTCCAAGCTGCCAGCGCTGAGATGTATGCACAGACTGGTGCTCAAGGTGGTGCACAGCAAGGTGCAGGTTTCCAAGGTGGTGCCAACGCCGGCCAAGGAAATGCTCAAAACAATGGCAAACAGGATGATAATGTTCAGGATGCTGATTTTGAGGAAGT